>Ga0302299_10000001_pt1 | contig 172256 bp, 220 predicted proteins | sample III_Fen_N3_4_FD_198795 | JGI IMG/M metagenome (GOLD analysis project Ga0302299, IMG submission 198795) | Peat permafrost microbial communities from Stordalen Mire near Abisko, Sweden - III_Fen_N3_4 | ecosystem: Environmental > Terrestrial > Soil > Wetlands > Permafrost | place: Sweden...
TCTGTTGTTCAAAGTTCTGATTTTTACACATCAAAATCAGAACTTGAGGGTATAAAAATTATATCATACATACATTTTGGTCTTACAAGTCAAGATATAGTAAGCCTATCATCAAATTCACTTTTTTCAAATATTTCTAATGAATTGATATTTAACATTACAATGTTATTGGACTCGTTACATAAAGTATTTTGTGAAAATTCTGTATTAATGATTGGATTCACTCACGGACAACCCGCTGTACCAATAAATTCAAAATTAATATACAAAAACTATAATAGTAGAATCTCATCTTTACTCACCAATCTGACTAATATACAACCAAGTGTTAAGTTTGGTGGTGCTGTTGGTAATAATTCATCTATGAAACTAATAGGTATTACCAACATAGATGAATTAATGGATAAATTTATTAATGGGTTTACATCATTGAACTTGAGTGTAAATATGTCATTAAAACGTTCTGAGAATACTACTCAAGTTGATAATTGGGTATATTTGGTTGATTTACTTAAAGAATATTTACAACTTGCATCAATATGTATTGATTTATGCCGAGATTTATGGCATTATTGTTCAATAGGATATTTGTATCAAAGTAAAGATGATGGTCAAATTGGTTCATCAACGATGGTTCAAAAAACTAATCCAATAGATTTCGAAAATTGTGAGGGTATAATGGAAAAGATGGAATCTGATTTTTCATTTTATATCAAGAAATTTTCGAAATCAAGATTACAACGTGACCTGACTGATTCTGTTGCTATTAGAATGGTATTTGAAAGTTTCGCAATGTTTGATGTTGCCATAAATTCTTTACGTAGAGGCTTGTCTAAAACATCATTAAATGAAGAATTTATAACCAAAGAATTAGATAATCATTATGAAATGTCAGCTGAATATCTGCAGCTATTCATGAAAAATGCGGGATTACCCGACGCTTATGAAACAATATTCAATCGTCTGAAAGATACAAAGTTGACAGATAAACTTAGCTACAGAAATTTTATTATTAAGCTTTATTCTGATTGTGTAATTAATAAGATAATGTATGATAAACTTATAAACTTTGACCTTAATGATTATAAAACATTTTAATATCAACTGATTATGATTATTATTATATTATTGTTAGGAATTTTTATATTTATACCATTTATATCCACGTTTGTTTTGGGTTCTATAATTCTTTATAATGATTTATTTCATAATATACCATATAAAGAATTATACAAAATAAATAAAGCTTTCAAGACCTCATATATATTTTTCTTATCATCATTAATTGTATTTATTATTATCATTTTATTTTTAAATAAAATAAAATTGTAATGGTTACGCAGAAAGCTATTTCACCAATAACATATTTCTCAATAGAAACTAGACAGGAGATTGAAATTAATGCTGATAAAATTATAGACTTTACAGATCAAATTTTTTCAAGCAAAAAGGCGGTTAATTTCAATCATAATGGAACTTTTATTATATCACCCGAATTTGAAGGTAAGCCAAATTTGGTATCATATGCATTATATACAGATCAAAATGTTGCCGATATAATGATGTTTTATAGTGAAATAAGCAATCCATTTTCTATTTCATCTGATATGATTGTTATGATGCCTGATATTTCTGATGCTGTTGGTGCTGTGAATTCTCAATCATCTGAGGTAACAAAGAAGAAAAAGAATAAATCGCAAATAGAATTTGCGAAGAACATTAATGTTCAAGACAAAAAGCGTGTTATGGAACTGATAAGACAAAGTAACCCATCTAGCGTTACTTTATCAGACATATCCAATATAAATGATGCGGGAATTAATACAAAAACAGGTAAGGTATCAACATTAGATGATTATATAAAATCACCCAACATGACAACATCTGATCAACTTAAGATAATTGATGGGAAAGTTATATTGGGTGCTAATGTAAGTAGTAAAAAATGCTCTGATTCAGCAACAAAATCTCAGGGCTTATCAACATCAATAAGGCAATCAATACTTGCTAAAATAAAAACAGGTGAAATTTAAATTTTATTTTGATGTTCTTCCGTAATAAAACTCCAAAGTACTCTTGATGGATTTTCTAACATCCTCCATATCCAAATTGTTTATTATTATATCAATAATTTCCTCTTGCTTTAAATCCTGTTCGAACAAATCTAATAAAAATTTAAATGTTTTTTTATCGTAAACCTGTAGATTTATTGTAGACTTTAAAGGAATCTTTGACTTCCTAGATAAAATTTCTATAATTGTGCTTTCAACCTTTGGTGTATTTTTTGTAAATTCCGATTTAATCATATTTATTCCCTCTTGCCTCACAGGTCTGTCTTTCGGCTTCAACATTATATTATCTACCTTTGTTGAGTTATCTGTAACTGATATCTCACTAGTGGCTTTTAATATACCTTCCAATTCGGGGTCAAAAAAATTACTATCTTCTGTTTTAGTGCTTTCAGGGGTGTCCATAATTTTTATACGTTTATATGTTTATATGCTTAATTAAGTTATGTTTTCATGATTTGATACTATTGTAATAACGTGAATATAAATGTATAAAACAATAATATGATTACAATACCCGATATAAATATTGTTATAGGTGATTTACATTTTGGTAGATATAGCAATGATCTGAAAGAGTTAGAAATATCACTTAACTATTTTAGAAAATTTATTTTGCCGATTCTTGATAAGTTGAATAAAGCATATGGTGCTGAAAATGTTGGTATAATACAAGTTGGTGATGTATATGATAACAGATCATTAATTTCAACCGAAATACAAGATTCAATACTCGATACGTTCGAAAAAATTTCTGAGCACAATATTGTTGTTGTTGATACGGGTAATCATGATAAGTTTAATCAAACAATAACAACAAATCGTGTGCTATCATACATAAGTAACTGTATTGTTGTAAGACAGCCTACAAGATTTTTAACAAAAAGCGGTAAAAAGGTATCATTCATCCCCGCAATTGAAAATAAAGATGGATTAGCTGAGGTTATATCAAACGATGAATACGCTGATTATATGTTTGGTCATGATGATATAGCGGGATTTTCTCATGAAGGAATTATGGTAACCGAGGAAAAATCTATTAATATGTCACATTTTTCCAAGTATAAGCATGCTATCATCGGTCACATCCACAAGCCACAAGAGAACAAAAATATAGTTTATGTTGGTGCAGCATATCACACAAGGAAAAATGAGTGGGAAAACAAACCACAGATTATGATAATAAATATTGCCGATGAATCATTTAAATATATAGAAAATAATGTATCACCAAAATATTTAAATGTATATCTTCCCGATTTATTGGATATGACTGTTACCGATGCAAATGATTTAATTAAAAATAACAGGGTTTCCGTGTTTGTTGATGATTTTAATAGAATAAGTACAGTAAAGATAACTGAATTTCTTACAGGTTACTATTCACTTAAATATGAACAAAAAGTTGGTAAAATATATTCACAGAATGAAATAACTAATTCTGATGAAAATGTTGATTTTGATATAAATGATGATATCAAAGATATTATGTCAGAATACGTTACATCATTAGATTCTGTGATTATAGATAAGAAGCTAATTCAAATTTCAGCGGTAACAAAGGATAAAATTATAAATAACCTTAACAAATTATATGAAATATCTAAAGACAATGTGAAAATGTTGGATATATAAAAAGGAAAATTAACCATTATTAAACCATTTATTAATTACAGCTATGCAAGAACTTATTAACAAATTAGCCAATTTAAAAAACGGTTTACAAGTCAAGAAATCTTTTAATACTCTCGATGAAATTTACAATAAAACGTATTTTACAGAGATGGTTAAGCATTTTGACACCACCATTTCTGAAATTTCTGAAGGTGTAGTAAACCGTTCTACCATTTCTCTGAAAATATTGGAGTATACATCATTAATTGATGAATTAATTGAAAAACGTAAGAAAATCGAGAATTTTAACGACAAAAATTCCACTATGGAAAGATCAAAGATCACGTCATACATTGATTTTTTAACTCAGCTCAAGGATGTTTTTAATGAAGAACTTGGTGAAGAATTAAAAGACACTTATAAAAATTAATATATGTCACATTCAAAAACGCTTTTTAACCCCTTTTTTAAAGAAGGGAAAATTTCATTCATTATGGATGGGTTCGCTGGGAGTAGTGGAAAGGGTCTTTTAGCATCAAATTTGGTAAAATACAGCAATAATTGTAATTTTGCTGTTTCAACCAATGGTCAAAATGCATCTCATTATTATGAGGAAAAATTTCCTGATGGTACAGAAAAAATTATTTTATTCAAAGTACTTCCTACATCATCTGTTTATCATGAAAAACTTGATGCAGTATATGTTGCTCAGGGTGCTGCCTTTGAACCTCAAAGATTGCTTGAGGAAATTGAACTTACAGGTATACCACGTGGCAAGGTAAGAATTCATTACAAGGCGGGGATTATTTCCAAGCAAGACAGAGATTTTGAATCAGGTGTTTGTAATTACGAGGGTAAAGTTAACGAGGAACGCCAAAAGGGAACAGTTACCTCAGGTACAACCGCTAGCGGTGCGGGTTCTGTACGTGCCAAAAAATGTATGAGAAATCCTGATCAAAGGATTTATGCATATGAATATCCTGAATTACAGGATTTTTTGTGTGATACAGAACGTGAAATTATGGACAGACTTGATGCGGGTCAGTCAGGGCTTTTCGAAATTGCTCAGGGCTTTGCATTATCAAGTGGACTTTCATACAGTAAACGTAACACAACGGCACGTAACTGCTCAATTACTGCAGCCATGGATGATGCAATGATTCCACCATTTTATGCGGGTAACGTATTTATTAACTTGCGTACATTCCCTATTAAAATAAACAATAAAAAGTGGGTTTTAAAAGGTGGTATTCAATATTATACTACAAATGAACTATCATTATCTGAGGTTAAGGCAAGATTTGATGAAAGGTTGTTTAATTTCGAAGATAATGAAGATTATTTGGTAAAAGTCATAACCAAAAAGGATATTTTCCTTACGGGATTTGATTTGGAAAAATACCCAAATATTCCATATGACGAAATTGATTCTTATTCTGGCGATTGGTATAGAAATGGATGGGAAAAACCCGAAACACAGGAAGAACTTACTTGGGAACAGGTTGAGGCTCAATATGGTGGTGTGATTGATAAAAAAGCAATTTATACATCGCTTACTCTTATGCCAAGGAGAGTAGCCACATTCTCAAAAGAATTGCTTGTTGATGCAATAAGATATAACAGACCATCTAAAGATTCTGAAATTTTTCTATCTTTAAATTTCTGTAATTGGCTTGATAAGGAGATTGAGGGTAAAACCAAATTAACTGATACTACTCACAAAGTAATTGAGTGGCTTGAAAGCAATTTTGATGTTATCGATGAATTTGATAACGTATCACTTTCAATACTTGGAACAGGTAAATGGGTTGGAGAATTTATTAGCTTTCCAAGATAATACCTATTGATTATACTTTTGAAGAGGATAATTGTTATAATTATCCTCTTCAAATATATTTAAATAATAAAAAATTGCTATGGCAGATGAATTCAATAATGAGATGAACGTTAAAAAGAATTACGAAAATGTATTCTTACGGTCTGTAATTGTTTCTTTCACATCTTTCATGTCAGACATAATTGAATTTGAAAGACATAAAAAAGGTAAAACTGAAATTATTAAATGCCCTGTGTTTTATTCATATACAGGTGATCAGGCTTTTCTGTCTGATATGTTTTTAGATTCTCACAGATTTCCATATAGTGGCGGGAAACAATTAGCTGAGGGTAATGTAATGCCTATACCCTCAGGTACATTTTCTGTCAAAGAATCGGGTGTACAAAATTCTAGTGTTAGTGGCGGTAATGAAAGGATTTTATATTTTGTAGACGAAGAAAATGAGCACGGTGTACAACCGCAAGTTCCGTATTCAGCAAGGGGTGTGTGGTTTCCTGAATCATTTTTGGTGGATTTAGAAATAAAAGCATCATCAGAGCTAGATAGGTTGAAAATATATGATGCTATAATAGAAAACTTGTACAAAACTAGGAAAACTTATATAGATGATTATAAAGGGTTTAAAAAGATACCTTTAACAATTGCATTTCCTGAAACACAACAATTAAGTAGATCATTTTCATTTTTTGCCAATTCACAAAGCGATTTACCATCTTTAAAATTGCAATTGGAAATTTATACAAAAAGACCTATAATTGATAAATCAACAGCACAAAAACTTGATACTAAAGTTAAAAGTATACATATTGATGAATATTTGAAATCGGTTGGAGAAGAGGGAAACGAATTATTAGGTAGTTCAGATATTAATTAAAATTCATGGCAAATATAATTAAAATACCAACAGAACCTATTGAACAAGTATTATCACAACCGTATAAAACTGACACGGTTGGATATTTTGTTAATATATTTAACGGTAGGTCTAAAGCATCTAAACGAAAATTTAATTTTCCTGATAAAGGACAAGCGGCTCAATTTTATACTGATAATTCGGGCAAATGGAGAATAGATTTCACGGATTTATCAGGTAATTTATTAGCTGATGAAAAAAGCTTGTTATTTGATTCAAGAGCTTTAGCATATTCACAATATGCTAAACTAATGAGCAAAAATAAGGAAGTTATAGAAAATACAGAGGATGATGTAGAGGATATAGTTATTGAACAACTTGAAAGGACATTTGAGCAATATCTCCCATCATTGGTAAAAAGTCAACCAAAAAGAAAGTCAAATTTCAGTGATCTACCCAAATTTGATGATGAAGATGAAGATGAAGAACACGAAAAAGAACATGATGAGGATGTATTACAAGCTGAGGAAAAATACATACAGGCATCATCTATAGCACTTACAGAGGCAAAAAGCTTATTAGGCTCTATAGCTGAACTTTATATCGAAAAAGGTGTTATAGAAAAATTTCCGTATTTCAAAAATAAATTATATTTTGAGGAGAATTCTATACAAATGATTCATACTCAAATGATGATTTCGCAGCTTGTGCTTAAGAAATTTTTTAAACAAGTAATTAAAAATCCTACAGCTAAAAACATTGAATCACTGTCTAAAATACAAATGTCACAATTAGCCTTGAGTAAATATCAAAGGGAATACTTGTCTGATGTCGAGGAATCTTTCAAAAAACTCAAGAAAGATTATGTTAATGGTGAATTTGTTAATCAGTCAGGAATAGAGGAAGGTGAGGTTATAATACCTGATACACCTGTTTTCAATGATAGGAAAAAATTAATAATGGAGCTTTCTGAGGTTGTTGAAGCTGATGATTTAATACCTCTATCGCCCAATCAGAATTTAAGAAATAATATCAAAGATAATGAAAGAAACAGGTATGAAACATCGTTTAAAATTCACACTCAAAGTGAATCATCTAAAGACGAAGAAATACTTGTTGAAAAAAACGCTGAGGATATATTTAGCAGCTTTATGGACTAACACAATGGGACTATTAGAAATTTTGGAAAAAACTTTAAATGCTATATTAAAAATAGTTATATTTTTAAATTATAATCTGTGGAAATATAAAGTTGAGGAAGACTGTATAATTAGTTCCTCTATTCCTAAAGATAATTTATTGGTAAACGGTATAAAGGGTGGTCAATATTTATCGGCTGTCCATATTAAGACAAATGCCGAAATACTTAAAATAACTACTAAAAATGGATGCTTTGTAAAGTGTTCTGTAAATCATTTGTTTTATGATTCAAATATGCAGATAATTGATGCTAATAACGTAACAAGGCAGACATTTTTAATCACAAAACAAGGAATATCACGTGTTGTAAAAGTAGAAAAATTACCTAGACAATTTACTTTTGATGTTACAGTTGGTTCAGGAGAAATGAGTTATTTTTCTAATGATATACTGAGCCATAATTCTATTACATCAGGTATTTTTATAATGTGGTATTTACTTACCAATTATGATAAAGGTGTCGCATGTACTTCGGCAACCGATGATAAAGTTAAAGAACTTATAGAAAAGATAGATACAATATACGACAATTTGCCATTTTATATGAAACTTGGTATATGTGTTGATAATCAAAAGAGGAAAATATATGATAATGGCTGCTCAATAAAAGGTGAAACAGCAACAGAGAAAGCGGGTGCAGGTCTTACTGTTAACGGTATACTTTACTGTGATGAATTTGCACTGATTGACCCACAGGTATTAAAAATATTCTATCAAACTATTTTTCCAACAATGTCATCGTCAAAAACAGCAAAGATGATAATTACATCTACAGCAAGAGGCAGAAATTTATTTTGGCAATTGTACACTGATGGATTACTTGGTAAAAATTATTTCAATCCTATACGTGTAGATTGGTTTGATGTTGAGGGTAGAGATGATAAATGGAAACAAGAGGAAACAGCCAACATAGGTTCTGAGGAAGCATTTGAGCAAGAGTATGGAAATAGTTTTGATACCAATCAACAATTACTTTTGCCATCTGATGTTATGAAGTCATTAAAATCATATCAATCACACTTTACAAATAATCGGCTTTCCAATGCATCTTGACAACACAATTTATGTAATTATATAAGAACTTAAAACAAGTATTGGAATGAAAAATGAAACTATTGCCCTATTGAAATCCATCAAGAAGACATCTGAAAGATATCAAGGTATAAACTTGTCATTAGAGAATGTTGAGATGATAAGAAATGATGTATCAAAATCGTTAAGTAGAGTAGATGTACACCAAAGAGATTTTTTAAATTATATGTGTAATTCATTTAAAAACCTTATTGAAATGGGTGATGAAATATTTTTACCCGATGCACTAGAGGCAAATTACACAGAATCACAGATTACACAATATTTAATTGATTTAATCGAAATTTAAAATTATGGGGCTAATAATGCTTATATCGGTATTTTTGTTTTGTTTTGTTTTGTTTTATTGGAAGACCGTTAAATTATATAGCTATACAATTAACTGTTTCTATAATATTTGTGGAATAAAATATATTCAAGAAAAGTATACTATAACTATCAAAGGAAATACCATTAATAACCTAAGAGTATCAACGTTTGGTACTATGTATTTAGTTGTAGTTATACCCGAAGAAGTTGAATCTGAATACTTTGATGAATACTTACAAACATATTTAACAATACTAGAACAGGCAATGGTTGTTCAGAATCTTTATGGCTTGGTGAAGACAAGAAAGGAAAAATATTTAGTTACTTCTGATCAAGAAATTAAAAATGCCATTTTTTATATTAAATTTGTTCCAATACTATACAAAAATACATTTTCAAGATTCATATGTTATGTTTTGGTAAGCTTTTTATCTGTGTTTTTAATAAACCATTTTGAATTAATCAAAGTTGTTTTAGACATTATAAGGCTGATTAAAATATAAATTGATATGATAAATTCAAAACAAATATTTAATGACATGTCTATCTCCTATTTCAATGAAAATGGTGAAATAGACTTGGTTAATATTCCAATTTCAGATAGTGAAAAATTTGTTTGGGAGGAAGCAGGATTAGATGATAGATACAAACATCCTACTATAACATCTCAATTTGATAGACCCGTAAAAAAGATACGTAAAAATTATCTAACAAAATACAGGCAATACGAATATATAAATAATTTACCACAGCATTTACAGGACAAAATATTTTCAGATAACAAGCCAAAGAAATGGTTTTGGGATATAGAAACAGAAACTGTTAATGGTGTGTATACCGAGGCATCCAATCCTATTGGTAGAATATTACTCCATACTATTTGTGATGAATATGGAAATGGTACTATATTTGGGATGAAGGAATTGACGGGTGAGCAATTAAAAAGAATTGAAATAAAATTAAACGCTCATTTATCTAAAATATTGGATAAAAAAATAGTTAAACAAGTAAATCTAAAATACCGTCAATACAAAGATGAATACTCCATGAATTGCGATTTTGCCGTAAACTATATGAGCAAAATGTCTGTAATATTCGGTTGGAATGTTTTAAAATTTGATGCACAATATTATTTTAATAGGTGTAAAAGAACAGGTATTGATTATGCAAAAATTATATCACCTGTAGGAAAAACATTTTCTCATTCGCTTTCTGATAAATACAACAAAGAAAATAAAATAATATTAGATTTACCATTGCATAGACCAATTATTGATTATATGCAAATATTTGAATTCTTTGACCAATCTGTTGCGTATAAAACATCTATGTCATTAGGGTTTATTTCGAATGAGGTATTGGGTGTTACCAAAATTGAATACAATGGAAACTTACAAGATTTATACGACACAGATTTTGAGAAATTTTGCTTTTATGGTATAACTGATGCTTTTCTTGTAGAAATGATTGACAAGAAAACCGATATATTTTCCTTGATGCAAACTATAACCAACATTGGAAAGGTTGATTTACTTTTGGGAACATCGGTTTCAATTATAATAGAATCAATCTTTAGTGATTATTATTACAAAACTTACAATAAGGTATTTATAAAAGAAGAAAACATAAAAGAAGGCTATGCGGGTGCTTTTGTTGTTGAGCCAACAATAGGCTTATATGAATACATTGGCATTTATGACTTCGAAAGTCTTTATCCATCCATAATGCAATTCCTAAATGTTGGTCTTGATACTTATATAGGTCAAACATATGACGATAAAACAACCGTTGTTACAAAAACAGGTGAGCAAATACCATATGATAAAAACACTATGATACGTGCTAACAATGGTGTAGTATATACAAGTGAAAAAGATGGATGTGTTAGAACTGTCATAGACAACTTGTTTACAAAGCGTGTTAAGGCAAAATATGCTAATCATGATATTGCTCATGATATAGAAGAACTTAAAAAATTAATAGCTTAAAAATAAATATTATGGAAGGTGAAAAATTAATAGTAGATGTAATTAAAAGTAGAATACTTGTTAAAATTGAAGAACAAATTGAACAAACCGAAAGCGGATTGATAGCTATAAAAATTGATGATACAGACCAAACTCTTGGTGAAATTGTCGGTGTAGGTGAAAGTGTAGGTGAAAATACTGTTGTTGGTAAAAGAGTAATGTTTAATAGATTTTCAGGTACTCAGTTAACTATCGAAAGCAAAAAATATAGGGTTATGGAAGAGGGTGATATTTTATTAATCATAACCAAAAAATAGCCCTCTGCTGCAGACGATATACTTTCCTTTAATTTAAATCATTTTCATAATACTAACATAACAAAAATATATAAAATTTAAAAAAATGAATGACAAAGTACAAATAAAAACAGGTGCTGAGGCAAGAGATACGATACTTTATGGTGCAAAACAATTATGTGATATTGTATCATCTACACTAGGTCCTGGAGGCAAAAACGTATTACTCAAGCATTTAAATGAAAGAATCATACAATCCACAAAAGATGGTGTCACTGTTGCTAAATTTATAGAACTTGAAAATGAATGGGAAAACATAGGGTGTAACCTGCTCAAGCAATCATCAATGAGAACGGCATTAAATGCGGGTGATGGCACTACATCTACGGTTGTGTTTGCTTATGCACTTATGAAAGAGATAAATGAATTTTTGAAATCAAATCCTGATTTTAATGTTCATAAACTCCGTGATGATTTAAACAAATCAAAGGATTTGATGATTGAATATATTAAGGATCATTCAATAATTTCAAAAACAAATAAGGATATTAGAAACATTGCCATGATTTCTACAAATGGAGATGTTAGAATATCCGATTTGATTGCATCGGCATATGATAAATTCGGAAATGAACATGGAACTATAATGGTTGAACCATCACCATCAACTGAAACATCAATAACTATACAAAGCGGGATTAAAATAGCTTCGGGATATTCTAGTTATATGTTCATGACAGATGTTAATAAGATGATTTCTGAGCTAACAGATTGTGGTATAATTATAACAGACCACAACATTTCAAAAGGCTCTGATATGTTAAAAATTCTTAGTATAGCCAATACCAATTATAAATCATTACTTATAATTGGTGAGAATATTGAGGGTGAAGCTGTTCAGACTATGATTGCCAATCATATGAGCCAAAAGATGAAAATATGTTTGATAAAACCAACATTTTACGGTGAAAGAAGAAAAGATTATTTGTCAATGATTGCATCCGCTACATTAGCAACACCTTTTTATATTGAGTCTGGTACTAAGCTAGCTGAATTCAGTTCTAAGTTTATTGGCTCTGCTCAAAAAATTGTAGTGAGTAAAGATGAAACAAATATTCAAATATATGACATTAATAAGCCTAATCTTGATACAAAAATTTGTCAAATAGAGGAAAATATAAAGTCTATGATTGAAACAGGTTCACCCGAAGAGAATGAGGCTATTCAATGGAAACGTAATTTGCTATCTTTTGCAAAGGGAAATATAGCTACGATTAAAATCGGTGGTAATTCCGATACAGAAATTTATGAGGTAAAGGATAGAATTGATGATGCAATAGCTGCCGTTAAATCATCTATTGAGGAAGGTGTATCGGTTGGTGCGGGTGCATCATACATAAAGGCTGCTTATCAATTACCACCTTATTCAATTTCAGGCAATTTGATTAAGTCGGCATCGGAATCAATAAAAAGAAAATTGTTAAGCAACTTGTGTATTTCCGATATTGATAAGCTGATTATAGATGACATATTAGATGACAATAATGGTATTAATATGTATGGTGAATTAGCAAACCTTGTCGAGGATGGTATTATCGACCCAACAAAAGTAATAAGGAATTGTATAGAAAATGCTATTTCCGTAGCTACAATGTTTTTACTTACCGACAATATAGCGATGAAAGTCGAGGACATCTTAATATAACCAAAATTTTCGGCACTATAGTTCAATACTCATTAGAACGGCTAGCTAGGGAAGTGTGATTGATACCCGAACCTAGCAGAATTCAATAAGTCACGATATATAGAATTTTTATCATGGTATGAAATCCATGTAGTGTTGAAAATCTTTGGTTTGTAACGGTATAAAATATTTTGAATTTTTGAAAACTATTGTATAATTAAAAAACTATTGAAATGAGTGAAAAAATTGAACAAACTGAAAATTTTGAATTTGGCGGAATTTTTGCGGTAACAGCAGAAAATTTTGAACAACCAACATCAAGCAATTTTAATGAGGATTTTTTGGCATTAAAACTTGACGATGAAAAGGTAAAAGATGGTCGCTATGTAGTAACAGGCAGATTAGTTCCCGATGTTAATTGTGGAGAAATCAGGCGTGACCGTGTTACCAAACATATGTATTATCTTCCTGACCCAAATGACCCTAAAGCCCGAATTTATGTAGATGCACCAAGTAATAATCCTAAACTCAAGGATTTAGCTACTGCAGCATATATGAAGCATGTGTACGATAAAGGTAAGAATTACGACCAAAACACCCCAATACAATTATCAAAACGGTTGGAAGTGCTTAAACGCAATACTTACAATTATTCCCTGTTTTTGATTTATGATGACCCACAACACCCTGAATTGAATGGTAAAATCAAAATTTTGAGATATGGCAAAATCCTTAACGTTAAACTTGATCAATTATTAAAGGGTGACCCAATTCTCAAAAGAAAGCCGATTGTGCCGTTTGACCTTATTAATGGTAAAGATTTAACTATTGTGGTATCAGAGGGAAATCAAAATATGCCAACATATGAACAAAGTTCTTTCAATGATGGTCTTTGTGGTATTTCATTTGATTGTGGTAAAACTACAATCAAAGAATTTAACCAAGAAACAGGAAAACAAGTTTTTGATTTTTTAAAGACAAATTCCCCTGACCTGTCACAAACGTACTACAAAGAAACAACAGCAGAAGATGCTAAATTGTTAATCAATTGCATTAAAATAGCATTTGGTGAACAGTATTATAAAGAATTCTGTGAATTGTATTTTGAAGTTTTTGGAACTCAGTACGTACCCGAATACAATAATGTTACAACAGTTGCCGAAGGTCAACAGGCTGTAGGATTACAACAGGGAACTACACAGGTACAACCAAAAGTTGCCGAACAACCAAAAGTTGTGGAAACAACAACTCAACCAAAAGTTGTGGAAACAACAACTCAACCAAAAGTTGTGGAAACAACAACTGATAAAGCATCTGTTGACACTACATCGAAATTCAAGTCATTGAAAGACAATGCAGGTACTGTTTCCGCAAGTGAAAAACCTGTAGAAACCGTTATAGAAGCAAATCCTGTAGAAACTATTGCCGCAAATGAAAAACCTGTAGAAACTGCTGTAAAATCAGTTACACAAACTGATCAAAAAGGCTTTGGTGATTTAAACTTTGACAATTTGCCTGATGATATTAACTAATAACTAATACCAAAAGCAAATAAATTAAAAATAGTCCGAGAAATTGTTTCTCGGACTATTTTGTTTTTATGAGTGGAATCTCTCTATATTTATGTTTACACACCCCATATAATCATTCAATGGGTCAAATTCATCCTTAAAATATACATTATTGCTGTCAGTCCAATCACCTCTTATAACTGCTATTTGATTATTATCGACTTTTATATTTCCTAAAGAATCTATGTATTTGCTATCTTGAGATAATAATATAACCTTAACGGAATAAATATTATCTAATCCGTTAATAAGTGACACTATTTCAGAATGTATTATGTCTGATGTTGATTCTCTATTCAACAAATAATTACTTATAATATTTAAAATATTTTGTCTTGTAATCATCATATTTGATATATCGGCATCCACACCATCCTCCAATTCACAGTAAATCATCATTGCGAACTTCTGTATAAGAGGATTTATAAGTTCCATAGTTATATTGGCTGATTCAATACCTGACTCCTGTATCTGTGATAAAATTTGAGCTTTTTCATAATCCAATAATAAAAATTTATCTAAAGATATAGTAAAATAATTTTCACCTGTTATTAACCTGTTAATCAAAGATGGTACTAAGTACACAGAATATTCGTTTATATTATCAATAGTTTTCTTAAATATGTTGATTGACGAAAAATAATTCATCTTTTTAAAGAAATAATTAATTGACTTTTTGTCATGTAATATAAAACTTCTTGAAATGTTTGGTGCTAAAATTTTTGTTAAATTTATATCCTCTGAATCAGCACCAAGGCAAGGTAATATATTGTTGTTTACATAAAAAATATCATCAAGACTTAATTCATTACCATTACCATCAAAGCATGTATCATTAAGTTTCCAAGTTGTTTTTGAATTGAATAAATTACCTATACTTCCATTGGTTGTAAGTACATTTACTTTTATTTCAGAGCCTAAAGGTGGAATCTCTTGGAAATTGTTTTTCCCAAATATTATATCAACACCTGATGTCATACCCGTTTTAACTAAACACCCTGCAGCACCATATGGTATATCATACAGCGAAATATACTGCTCATATATTTTACCGTTAACCATTACCTCAACATATGAATCATCATACATTTGAAATTGTAAGTTTGGTAATTCATATGTTTGTATATTTGTACCTGTTCCTGTGAATGTATGAGTTTCTACAACACCTTCTACAATAGGTATTTGTAATTCCTTTGTATCATTTATATTGAATGTTTTGAAATCAGTATTCATTAATATTGTATACTGTAAACCATTTTCCAAATTCTGTATTTTGGTGTAATTAGGTATGTGTATTTTGTCACCCGCTATACTTATATTTATTGATGGGTTTCTAATAAGTATAATACTTCCCCTTGCCGATGAACCTCTAAAAGCGTTGTGACCTTGTAATCTTGCAAGACCATGTACAGAATGTATTCTGTTAGCTGTTTTAAAATTAGATTGAGTTGCTGAGTCGTTAATATAATAGAAAATATTATTAACGTGATTTTGTAATACAAGTATTATTTGACCAAAACTTGAGGCATATGTGAAAGACCTAAGGTTGTTTTTGAATCTAATAATTAAATTATTAGTAAGTTCATTTATAGAATCTATAGCTTTTACCTTGTTTTTAGGTATTAATTTATTTTCTAAATTATCATTATTAACAGCCATGTTGTTATTTTAATTTATTTATACTTAAATGGGACTATCAAAATTAATTGGTAATCCCATTTGAACTTATTTATATAATATTTTTATAATCCTTAATATTTTTAATTTTTTATTTTTAATAATTTTAACTTTGATTTTAATTCCATCCAAATGATTTAGCCAAATCCAAAGCATCTTTTTCATCAACCAATCCCGCAGCCATTAATTTATGATAATAATTATTTACACGTGATAAATGATCTGTTGCAATTTCCTTTGCTATTGATGGGTTATTAGTATGTTCAACCTCAACCAAACATCCAACTTGTAATTCCTCTTGGTCAAATGTTGAATCATCAGTATTATCACCTTCCCCACCTCTTAATGTATCAACCATATTAAGTTTTTGATCTTGTGATTCAAACACCTTTAATCTTTTCATATTTAGTATGCTTTTGATTATTTAATATTGTTACAAAAATTAATAAACAACACCACCCGCACCCTGTGCATCTGTTGCGTTTATGCTCAGACCATTCTTGACATCTCCATTTTGGAATTCAACAGCAGTTCCCTCTGAATTAGTTTTTAGCTTATCATCATCACCAATTATCTCGTCTAACATCCCCGAAAGTGGTAAATATGTCCTACCCTGACCCGCATTTAATATAGCCTGAATATCACCACTATCCATTTTTCTAGCTCTTTTCAAACTAATTTCCAAAGTCCATTTAGTTGGGAAATCATCAAATCCAAGTTCATCGCTAGGCGTAACTGTAAAAGAATCACAAATTAAATTTCCTATTGTATAAATTGGATTATAGGGATTGCCAACAACTAGGTGATATTCACCAACAGGTGCACCCGATACAAGTGAATGTATAGCAACAATATTTGGTCTTGATTTTTTAGTTGCCATATCAAGCATTTTATCTCCACCAATTTTCCCACCACCTAATAAATTAGAAAATAATGATTGAAAATTCCCTGACATCATACTTTGCCACAACCCCGAAAGTGCGTTTCCTGTTTTCCCCATAACACTTCCTATATTTCCCGCTACAGATTTAAAGAATCCGCCATAATCACCCGAATAAAGCTTATGATAATCACCCAAAAACCCAAATTGCTCCATAACACGAGGTGTAAACCTGTTAGCACCACCCCACCATTTAGCGTGATAAAATGTAAGTGCTAACATGTTACCAATAAGGTCAAGCATTGCTAACTTTGGATTTATATTTTTATATGATTTTAATTCATATTCAAATTTTAATCTGAAAGATAAATCAGCACCAATTCCTGATTCTCTAGTCATTGTATCCTTTATCACATTTATTGGACCTAGTACCTTGTGAATATATGAAAAATCTCTAGATGCCTTTATTGCATCTATTCTTGAATTGCTAGCACCTGACAAATCGGATGTTTGAGAATCTCCTGTAAAAGTAGATGCCCTTGATGCCATATCCATTCCCTGACCAACATAACCCTTAAGATTTATTCCACTAAGCCTACCACCAAGAGTTGGAACAAACCCTGTTACAGCATTTTTTTGAGATTCAAGTGTTGGTATGTTTTGATTTGCTTCATCCCATATCTGAGATGATACATTTTTCCAAGAGATACTTCCTGTTATGGAAAATAAAGAAGATAATTTATTATCTGTTGGGTCACCAAAATACGTAATTGCTTGAGCTATTGGCTTTATATCATTACGATTTGTATTTGAAAACTGTAAATTATCATATACAGGATAAGCAAACCTTCTTAATGTTAATAACCTATTAAGAGGTATTTTATCATAGTATTTTGCATATAAAAAATCATTGGCAAAATATGGCATTGATGGCGATTTGTCGGGTGTAAAATCAGCTAACAAATTTCCTATAGTTAATTCAGGTTTATCCTCTACATGTCCAAACACACCATTTTCACCCTGTTTGTCATAGAAATCATTTATTCCATTACAAAAAGAATGTGTGAACAAAATATAATTATTGAATAAAGAATTTACCCCCTTCACATTTTGACCTACAGTATAACTTTTATCGGCTTTTCCTTCTGATGTATACATCCTCATACCATTTCCCTTAACCAATGATGCTTTTGGTTTATTAACGGGGTCTTTTGATTCACGTTTTAAACCTTTGAATGAATCATTAACATATGATTTTTTCTGAGGTATACCACCAACGATAGGTGATTTACCAAGGTTCATTGAGGCTGATGGACTCGATAAGCTATTAAAATCTGTTGAAGCACTTGACATATTTAATACTATTTTTAGTTATTTATAAAACATTTGATTATTTTATAAAGCTGATAATATAAAATCAGATAATATAAAATAATGAAAAACATGGACATGGATATAGAAAACAAAACTGAAAGCACTGAAAGCACTGAATTTCAAATAGGTCATTATACTGCACTTGTGTTGGCATACAGAACTATTGGTGTTTCTGTAGATATGAAAGATGCAATGCTTATTGAAAAGATATCTGACTTTATTAAAGGCAAAACAACTAAAGATATTAAATTGCATGATATTGATAATTTAATTAAAGAATCAAATCATGATTTCGAAAATATCGTGGTTAAAAATAAACTTGTATAAATATGTACGCTGAATTCCATACTCATTTAGGTGGTTCTACATTACCACAAACATTGTTTTCTATAGCTTATGATAGAGGATTAAAAATCAAAAAGTATCAGGATTATGACAAATTTTCTGATACAATTTTTAATGGTGCAAATGAGGATAAATCTTTGACAGGATATTTAGGTAGATATAAAATGATTCAAGAAATTTGTTCTTATCCGCAATCAATAGAACTTTCTGTTTATCATGTTCTTGAGGACTTATATATTAACCATGGATATAGACTTATTGAATTAAAGCTAAACCCTGCCTTGAGAAATCAAAAAGGTCTATATGATTTGGATACAATAATAATGTCTGCTTGTAATGGATTGCAGAAAGCAAAGGCTATATTCAAAGACTTGCGATGTGGTTTGATAATTGAATCAGATCAATCATTTTCCATAGAACTCACAAAAATTATATTTGAAAAAGCGGTTAAATTCAAAAATTTTGGTATTGTAGGAGTAGATATTTCGGGGTATCATTTAGATTATTCATCCAACCTTTTAAACGGATTTTATAAGGAAGCATTCAAATTTATAAAGGAAAATGGTCTTAAAATAACCTTACATTTTGGTGAAATTATTAAAGATGTGCCTGACGAGAGCGATAGAAATTCGTTAACTAATTTCAAAAACATAATTAAAAGTATTGACAGAATAGGTCATGGTGTACAATTTTTGTTGTATTCAAAATTTGCTGTTGATATTATAGCCTCTAATGGCATACCAATTGAATTTTGTCCTAACTCAAATTTGAAAACAAGTGCAATTGATAAAGAGGATATTGAAAAAATAATCGATAAAGCTGTCTGCAACAACATTCAATTGCTTTTATGTTCTGATGGTCATATATTTAATGGAAACTTTGAAAACAATTTGAAAACAATACAAAATAATATAAAAGATAAATGGTTGTTCCAAAATTTCAAAGGTTCTGTTACTGATTTTGAAGCGGTTTCCAAATATTCATTTATAAATCAGTAAAGTCATGTTTGGTAAAAAAATTATTTTAATAGGTGCGGGTGCATCGGGTAAAGACTTCTTAAGGAAAAACTTTCAGTATACTCTTAATTTTAAATTTGGCATATCTTGTACCTCTAGATTACCAAGAAATGGTGAAATCAATGGTGAGGATTATAGATTTATGTCAAAATACGATTTTAAAAGAAAAATTGAGCATGGTGAAATGCTGCAATACTCTGATTTTGGTAGTGCATATTACGGAACATCAAGGGAGGACTTCAACGAATGTAACTTATTCATAATGTCACCTGATGGTCTTAAGCAGCTAACAAAAGAGGATAGAGATAAATGTACAGTAATTTGGGTGAAATCAGATGAAGATATAATATACAAAAGATTATTGAAACGAGGAATGTCTGAGGAAAATATAAATGACAGACTTTTTGCCGACTACAGTCTGTTTATGGAATATACAGACTTTGATTATATTATAATCAATAATGGTTAAAAATTGGTATCCGTGTTTTCACCTTTTGGGAAACTCGACTTTGGTTGTTGTGCTATTATAGTTGTTATAAATTTATCGCCTGAATCATTATAACCTGAACGGTACATTGAAAATTTTTTGCCTGTAAGAAATAAATTTTTAATGTACCTATCATCTACTATAAACATTCTCCAACCCGACTTTTTTGCAAATCCTGTTTTTAGATTTTTAGATTTTTGAGATTTTGATTTGTGTCTAGCTAATTTATCAGTTATGGAATCATCTTTTAATGTGTCTGATATAACATAAAATCTCATATATGTTACAGTTTCCCCTTTTTTATTTGTTCTGTAACCTATGGCATATGGTTCACCAAACCTTGGACCGCTAGTGCCATCACCTGTTTTATCGGTATAATAAAAACTAATATATTGCCTTGTGTTAATAGCCTTTATAAGTTGATCTAACTTCACAGAACCCATAGCCTCAAAAACAGGTTTGGAACTTACTTTTATAATAACATTATTTTCAGATAATTTTAAAGGCTTCATTAATTTTTATTTTATTTAAAAACATAACTTTAAATAAAATAAATCATTGACAATGGATTTATCAAAAACATACGAGAATATCAAATCGGGTGGTGCTATTAATAAATTGCTTGGGGTAGATTCTTTATTTACCGATGTAGAAAAGAAAAGAAATGAGCAGGATAAATTTCTTGATAATGGCAAAGAAAGATTTTTCAATTCAAGTTTCAATTACAAGAAATCTAGGGGTGATAGTAATATTAAAAATAAGGACACTGTTGTATTAAAATATGCAGATGACCCTACTTTACTAGGATTTAAATTGATTCCAAACTTATCAAGCCCGTTGTTTAATATTACTGTTGCTGATTCTAACGAAGAACAGGAGGAATCGGCATTTGCATATCTTTTATCAATAAATCAACAAGACAGAGCCAAAAAATTACTTAATTTTATTGAGTCTTTTAAACTTCTTGTACAGGAATATCCATATTATTTACAAGAATTATCGGGATTGGGTGATTTGTACAAAATAGAAGGGCATAGATCATATTATGAAAGGAAATTAAAAATAAAAACATATGAATCTGTAGACCTATTTATATCGGCAATGATGCATGATTACATAAATGCGGTATATGATTTTACAGAACTTAAATGGGTAGTTCCTATAAATTTATTGTACTTCGATTTAATAATTTATATTTCTGAGGTAAGAAAATTCAAGACTGTATATAACATAATTAGTGACAATTATCTTGATGATACTAATATAAATTATGTACTTGATAAAGATTCAATGTTTTTGCTTAACAAATATATAGGTGCTTATGCTATTAGGTTTAATAAGTGTAGCTTTGAATCAGAGCATATAAATAAATACTTGTCGAATATAAGTAATCAATCTCCTAAATCACCCGAAAACGAAATAGGTATGTGTCTTGGTAAAATGTCTTTTCATTTGACTAATTTACATCCATTTTCTCATGTTTATAAATATTATGATGAAATATACCCATTGGTTAATGATGTAAATTATGACACGGAATCAGAACTAAATAGGTTTAATGTCAAGTCAGAACAATCTGACAAAGGTATATTTGATATGGCTCTTGATATAGTAAAAGAAGAGGCGGCTAAAACAGCAAACGGACTAATAAAGCAAGTTACAAGTAAAGTCGAAAACACCATAACTTTTGGAGTTTCCAAATTAGAAACTCTTGGTAAAGAAATAATATCTGAATATACACCATCTAATATAATTAATAGATTAATAGGTGATGAACTTGATAAGGTATCTAAAAATGTAAATGATGGGCTTAATAGTTTTATAGACGATTTGGAAGCTAATTCTACTAACAAAACAGGTAATTTAAAAAGAAATGCCGATAATGAAAGGCTTGCATCACTTTTAATAAATCAAAACAATGTTATACAGCCTACTTCCGACATTGTTAGTGATAATACTAATGTTATAAATACAAAAGGAGCTATCTCTGAGTTTATGCCTGATATTAAAAACATAAACTCAGGTATCAAATCATTATACGCAATAAATTTAAAGGAAGAAACCAAGAAAGCACAAAATGAGGATTTGAGGAAGAAAGTACTTACCATGATCTTGGATGGTACTGATGAAATTAAATTGTTAAGGGAAACCCTGTTTATTGGAAATACAAATCAAAAAATAAACTAATATGAACTCAGATTATTCTATATATAAGTCATTAAAACATAGAAAAGATAATGTTAAAAATCTTGGGTATGATTATAGAGGTAATATAATGAAAAATTCTATTTCCAATATTATAAAAAATAGTAATAATCAAACTCTCCAAGATATATTAAAGCTTATAGACAGCTGCTTGGATTTTATGATTGTTGGTGTTAAGACTATTAAATCTAGAGTAAACATATGTGTTGATAAAGATACAGACCTTATAAATTAATATGGATAACGAATTATTAAAATCTATATTACCCGAAGACCTTTATCAAGAATTAGTTAACCTTGATAAAAACGTTGTGGAACTAGATACCTGCAGGATTCCAAAAAATGGTGAACCTATTGATATATTACAAGGGTGTGTTCCTGTAATACCCAAATTCAACAATGTAAAAGATGTAAAAGGCATAAATGACATAATAAGTTCTATACTATCTGATTCACCGTTACTTAAAGATGTAAATTTAGACGAACAAAGGAAGAATTGTCTAGATATTATACAAACTGTAGCTTTAAACCTTTCAAAGGCAAGTTTAGATAGGTTGAATAAAAATCAATTAATACCTTTACAAAAAATATTGTTAAATTTAATAGAAATAACAATATACAACACTATACTTGAAAAAAACAACAAATCACATCAATGTTTTAATTTATCTTTGAACTCTGATAATTATTACAGCCTTATTCCACGTATTAAAAATTATCATTTACAATCAGGAATTAGGTCTTATGGCATACATGATATATTTGATGATATGATAAGGTCTGTAATTATTAAAAAGGAATATAAAACCACACAAAATACAAATATATCTCATGTAATAAAATATTTTGTAGATTTAAACAAGTTGTCTGATAGTGATATAGGTGATGGAACTGTGGATATAAAAACTATAATATACACAAGGTTACTAACATTTAAAAATATTTTATTAGGTGTACTTGGTGAATTATACAAAACTGTCAATACTCCTTTACTACCACAACCACTAATTTATAATTTATCATCGGGTATTATAAATACTTATTTTAATGGAAATATTTCTGAAATAACTAATAAAAAACTAATTTCGGGGATAAGTATAACGTTAAAGACAGATGATGAAATAATTGAGTACTATAAATCTCTTAACACATCACTACAAAAAAACTTATCCGAATACTTTTCTATAATTGATATGTTTGATTTAGATCAAATCAAATATGAACTAATATATGAATTATCAATTATTCCTTGTACAAGTTCAAATAAAGGATTTTATGAATCGGTAACAAATAACAAAGCTCAATATAAAGAAAATCTCAAGGATATTCCTATTAATTCAGATGAATACAATATATTCCTACCGACTTATTGGATGGTATGGACTACATATTTAAACTTAATATCATTGTTACCAAATCATTGGACTGTAGGATTTATAACACCCGTTGGTGCACCCGTTAAATTACCTATAATTTACATTCATTTGCTTACTATACCAATCGGAAGTACAAACATAGTAGTTTGGCTAACAATAAATGGTTTGGCTATAGCACCTGTTGTAATGGTAGTAGATGGTAAAACAAAATCAACTTGGGAAGTACTGTTTAGGGGTGGAAAGCAACTAATAGAGGAGAGCCAAGGTTCTAAAACTGTACCAACAGGATTTAATTTACCTCAATATATAGGTGATTCACAAGCCGTTATTGACATTAATACTAACATAACTGAAAGTGCACCAATGTTGGAAGATGCATTTCCACCAATGTATAGAATGTCACCGTTAAATCTTGTATTCTTAAAATTTCTTAATTCATGCTGTGATAAAGGAAAAATATTCATGGGACTGATACCAATATAAATAAATTAAAATAAATTAAAAATTAGAAAAATGAAAAATCTAGCAAACAATTTTGTACTGTCACGTGCAAAAATTAGCAATTCATCGATACAAGTTGGTGATTTGTACATTACACCTAATTTTGACGAAAACATATCTGATGAAATATTATCAGAGGTAGAAAGTATTGTCAGAAAAAACTTTACTAATGTAAGGCAATTAAACGGTAAATCTGTAAAGAATTTACGTCATTTATTTGAAGACAATGTTAAAACAACTCAATTTTTTATGGGTGCTCTGACATTATTGACGATAGATAAATGTAAATTTTATGTTGTTAACAACAAAACAGGTATACTAATGCCAACAATATCGGTTTTGGAAGTTCAATTTCCAACTGCTGAGGAGGAAAAAGTGGAAGCACCTGTTGTGGAAGCACCTGTTGTGGAAGAAGTGGAAGCACCTGTTGTGGAAGCACCTGTTGTGGAAGCACCTGTTGTGGAAGCACCTGTTGTGGAAGCACCTGTTGTGGAAGCACCTGTTGTGGAAGCACCTGTTGTGGAAGCACCTGTTGTGGAAGCAGTTAAGACAGAGGAAACCAAAGCACCTGTTGTAAAGCCCACAAAACCCACAAAAGTAGTTACTAAAAACGTTGCCGATGCTCAGAAGCAAAATGCAGCCAAAATAGAAGAAAGCTTAAAGTAAAAACACAAATTTTGAACATAGATAAAGCCAAGGGTAACCCTTGGCTTTATCTATGTTTGACAATAAAAACTCATAATAAATATAAAAATTAAAAGTTATACATGAAATATACTATCAAAACCACAGCAGAATTACTTGATATCACAAACCAATATAGTAAAAATAAGAATTTAGCTGTTGAGATTAAAGGGAGCAATTTGGTTATATATAAAACTAAAGTCATAAGGTTGTTTGGTATAGAACTTATAATTACCAAGACTTCATTAGCATCTGTTGAAATATTACCATCTGTAAAAGATTATGATTATATAGAAACATATGTAAATTATGTTGGTCAGGAGATAATGAATAATAAATCAGGTAATAAAATTATTCTTGATTTACTTAATATGTGTATGGGAAATTCCATTGAATCAAACGAGGTTTTAGGTCTTTTGCAGAAAAACGTATATTTCGGTGCACCATATGAGAAATGGAGAATGATTGATGAACTTTCAGATAATTTATTTTACTATGTTGGTATAATGAGATTAGTAGGTACTAATTTCGAAGAGGTTATGGAAGCCAATATGGTTAAACTGAAATCAAGATACCCTGACGGTAGGAAAAATTTGAATGTATTTGTGAATAAAAATAAGGAAAAAGAAAAAGAATTAATAAAAGAATTAATACAAAAAAACGAAAAAAATGGAAAATCTGAAAACCCTGAAATTTAATAAATTAAACGTTAAGAAATTTATTGAATATTTATCTAGTACTAATATTAAGGAAAAAGAAATTATAGATTTTGAGAGTGACAGGTTGGTATGTAAATCACATGCAAAAATAAAAACCTATATTAAATTCGTTGAAATTGGTATTAATGATATATTCGAGGGGTTGGAGCAATACAAGCATATATATTTTCCAATAAACGACGTTAATAAATTAACAAAAGTATTTGAATTATACAACGCAAACGAATATAATTTTGTTGGTGGAGATATACAATACAGTGAGGATATAGATGGAAATTTCATAGCCCATATACTGAATATTAAATCTGGTAAATTAAAAAATAAATTGACCCTTGGTGAATTTAGTAATATTCAGTATATGAATACGAAGATATGGGACACAGTTATCTCAGAGGTATCAAATTCTTCTATGGTGTTTAATTTGTCAAGCTTGGACATAACCAATATTTTAAAACTGTTGGCGATAGATAAGGACACAGATCTTCTAAATAAAACGGGTGATTTCAACAAATTTACATTAAAATGTGTTGATGGTAATTTCGTAATTGCATCATATGAAAATAAATGGGAATATGCTGTTGGTGAGGTAGATGTAATGAGAGAGGAAAAAGAAATTCACTGCTTTGATATAATGATTAAACTATTGGATAAATCTAATTCTCATAAAATAAGTATTTATAAATCCTCAAGAGGCATTTATATGTCATACATAGAGGAAATAAATTTGGAAAAAGAGGAAATTGAACGTGGAACAAAACCCAAAAAATACCTAGTAAGCTGTGATGTTGCAAAATAACGATGAAATAGTTGAACAACCGAACGATGAATTAGATTCAGAGTTTGATGAATTAGATTCAGAGTTTGATGAATCATTTTTAGATATTGACGAAAACGTAGAATTTTCTGAGCAAACATCTGAATCTGATTATATTATTTCTACACAAGCACCTATGTCATTTGCCATAGATGCTTGCGTAGAGGTTAATGAAGAATTATCAGACCCTGAGAATTATTATGGTAGTAAGTTTATTTATGAAAGAGTTGTAGGGTATTTAAAAGATATATCTAGCAAACATGAAAAATATGCTTATATACGAGATTTGTCAATAGAATTCATAGAAAGCGGTTCTTCTGTGTTATATTTAAATGAATTATACGAGGTTCAATATGTTTTTAACGATAATACAGTATTGATTCACAACCATGGCAAGGATTCAATAAAGCTTATCGATAGAAATGACTTGCTTCCAAACGATAATTCATGCAAAAATATTACAAACAAAGACGTTAAATTTTTGTTTGATGAATTGATATCAAGATTTTCTGTTGACAAGGATACAATATATGATGTTTTTGTATCCTTTTCAAATTACATGAAAATAGATGTAAAGAAAATATTCAAGTCTTTGGATGATAAAACTCAAAATAAAATAGTTTTAGCATTGAATAAGAGGACATAATTTTAGTAAAAGATTTTAAAAAATGGGAAATCAAATCAAATTAATCGGTACAATAAAATTAAAATGCATAATAAACACATGTGAGGTTTCTGAATTTGATTACAATCCTCCTTTTTCGGATGAATTAAAAACATTGGGTGGTGTATTTAAGCCCATAGAATTTAAATTCGTTTTTAATAATTGCACACATGAAAAATTTGATAAGATTGAAGAGGTGTGTAATTATTATTATTCTCCACAAAAACATTATACATCGGGTCAAAGGAACTTGATTAAAAAAGTCGAGGTAGCTTTTGATGGCTGTGCAAATGATTTCATATTTAAAAAGGATGACGATGGTATGTCGTTTATAGATTTGAATGAGGTATGTGGTACACCAAATTATATTTCTACTGTTCTTAAGAAGAATAAAATAAAAGTGATTAAAACGACATCAAGAAGGATTTATATTAGTAATTAATCCAAAGTAAAGGACATTTTACTAAATATTGACTCATTGTTTCCGTTAGTTGACTTTCCAATTACATAACATAAATTACCACTACCAATAGCATAAATTTGACTTGATGTGGATTCTTCTATTACAAACAGCAATTGACCTTTTGACTTGTTGACTGATGAATTAACAGTTTCTTTAATTTCTATTCTACTTGCCGACTTGTTTGGGAATACAAGATAATACACAAGGCTGTTTGAAATTTCAATCAGTGCGTTTGATTCATCAATAAACGATAAAAGCAAGTTATTTTTAAGTGGTGCTATCTCTAATATTCCACCGTTAGTTTTCAATGACAATCTTTCAACATATTGATTAACTACAACTGTTTTTATTACCTCGTCAATTTGCTGTTGTATATTCCTCTGTGATTTTGAGATGTGATTGTAAACATCAAATTTAGTTAATGGTATATCAAGTTTTACAAGCCTATTGCTAAATCTGAATATTTCCTGAGTTGAAACAGATGATTCTATTGTAACACCCATACCATCAACATTATTAATTAGCTGTACTGAATAATCTATTGATATTGATGATAGACTTGAATTTTGTATAACAGGCTTGAACTTATACAATCTTTGATAATTTGAATTTTGTATTGTAGTATATTCATCAGTGATTATATATTCATCACCTATCTGCTCAATTACTTTAATAGTATGAATTAAATAAAAATTATTTCCTGGAATGGAATTTAGCTTAAAAATGAAATCCTCAATTTGATCATTATTATATTGTAACTGAAATTCGAAATAATCACCATCGATAGCTAATTGTACAAATCCTGCCAAAGATGTATACTTGTTTTGAGTTATAAATTGGTTTGTGATTGTGTCAACCAACAAAAACTGATAAAAACCGTTGTTATAAACACCATTCTGAATGAGTGAATATTCAAAATATAAAGAATTTTCGACTATTAATTTATCGTTGAAAATTGATAATATATCCTCGTTTTCAACATTCTGTAATTCTAACCAATATTCAAGCGAAGGAATTTGTAGCTCTATATATTTATCAAATACAGCCTCTGATAATTTTATAGGCTTTGAATTATATTGTATTAGCTCAGCAAACTTTCTTAAATACACAAAATTGGCAAAGTACACCTTTTGACCCGATTTTGTATAAGTGAATACTTTCAGATTAAATCCATCATGACCAATAAAATTGAATCCTGATGCTATATTTATCCTTACAGTATTGTACTTCATAACAAAGGTATCAGATATACTAGGAATTATTTTGTGTATATCTGAATCAACTGTTAATAAATCATATACACCATCCTCGTTGAGTAAGGTTAGATTGTTAGAATTTTCTTCTGCAGTATACCTATCTTGATTTGGCTTTAATACTGTCTTTGAATTATCATGTAAATTTTCAACAACGAATAAGCCATTATTTACAGCATTTTCATTTGTTTCTGCATAATTGTATTCTAACAATACCTCGTCTTGTAATCTTATAACAGCTTTTGACATATAGAATTTATTTTGTTTATTTAAATAACTTAAAATATAATATATAGTTGATTAATTAAAGGCAAATATATTATAAAAAACAAAAATTACTCTATGTATTCTGAAACACTGCTTGATCTTGATATGTATTTCTTAGTTCATTCATCTATTGACATATCAAGATTTAAAGATGAACGTAGGAGATTTGTACACTCAATAGATTTGGCTGAGGGAACGGGTGGTGATTATTCAGTCATAAACATCTTTGAGGTTCTACCTATGACCATTGATGAAATAGGAAAAGTATCAATTATAGAAGATGAATATTCTTTTTTTAAAATGGTTCAGGTTGCTATGTTCAGGTCAAATCAAGTAATAGTACCCGAATTAGCTAAATGGTATTATCATTGCTTAGTTGAGCTTTTTATACCCGATAACGTAAGGACATGTCTTGAAAATAATTATGATGGAAACTATTTTAGGGAAATTGTTATTAAATTATATGGTGAGGAGAATGAAATAGATGGCGATTTACTTTTCTTACAATTTGCATACAATATGAAAGATGATCAATCTTATGCTGTGCGTGTTGGAATCAAGCAAAATGACCATACTAAAAACTTGGGTACTACAATGATGAAAACCCAAATGAGGCAGACACAATTGGTATTAACAGAATTTATAACAATAGAGGAGGCATTATCATTTGCACGAAAAAAATTAAAGAATGGTAATTTTGGTGGATATTGTGCAATGATTGGTAATGATGATTGTATAATGACCTCTGTAAATATCACACACGTAAGAAAATTACCTGAATTTCAAGAGCTTGTGGATGATATTTCGCAATATTGCCCACAAGAATTTTGGAATGCTATATCTGATATAATGGGTAAAGTGCCTTTACAATCCGATGATTCAGGTGATCTAACATCAGTATTCAATAGATAGTTTTAATAAATAAATAAAATTATTAAAACTAACGCATATGTCTGAACATAAAAGTCCTTATACAGGTGGACAAGTAGATGAAATGTTGAACATGATCAATTTTTCATTATATCCTGCATTATCAAATATTGGACCGAATTTGGACAAGGATGGTAATGTAAACCTATCAAATCCAACAAATAGTATACCATCACAATTCAACGGAACTTTTACTGAATTCAAAAATGAATTCATGAAACTTATAAATAGAAGTTACCTTAAGGATTATTTCATCATAAATGAAGACAATACTGTAACCATCGACACATCAAAACTGTTTAGACAGAAAACTGATGAAGATTTGATGTTTCTTGATTATAGAGGTGACAGAATTTTCGGAATATCAAATGGGTATTTTATAATTTTTAATCAAGATGAACCTTTGCTTACAACGGGTTCAGAAGGTTTATTCATCAATAAATTAGAGGGTGTTATTCAATCAGCCGCAACACATATAGCCGTATTTGATACTAATAAATTGCTTGGTAAAATACCTGTAACATGGTTTGCTAAAGCAACAGATTTGGCACTTACAAAGGAAATAGCTCAAGGTGCAACAGTGTCATATGCCTTTCATACTGTTGCTGAACTAGATAGTTGGATAGCGGGTACAGGTGGCGTACCGATAAACGATTCAGATGCGTTACCTATTAACATGAAAGTTGGTACAAATTTGTTTATTATAAATGATTATGAAAGTGATTATTGGTGGGATGGTACAGGAAAGCAAGTATTATCGGGTGATAGTAGTGCATATCAAAGAGCAAATATAATGAGTATTTATGGAGGTGCGGCAAGAGATTACTCAGTAGTATTTGTACGACCCTTACCATCTGCTAATTATATCATACAATTTTCAGCAGATGGCATGGATGCAAAGTTTAGAACTATATCCAAAACAACACTTGGGTTTACAGTTGAAATAACACCAAATGCTGCTTATAGTTATGACATTCCATCTGTATTTGAAAACTTGACAATATCAAGAAATGATTTTTATTCAGGCAACCCATATATTGAATTACCATTACCTATTGGCAGCGATGCTAATTTTATGCATTTATTTACTATTAATCCTGATGGAACATTAACCGCCAAAAGAGATATAGTTGGAACGCTTAGCATATCATTAAGTACTATAGAAAGTATTGCGGATGATACTTACCAATACGAACAAGATTTAAATTCAGCTGTTTTTTATGTTTTGGGTAAAACTTTGGTTTCAGGTACGATAGTTAATGATCACAATACTTGGACATTAACTATACCCGCTCAAAGTTTTAGTATTAACATACCCGCTAATACTGTTGTGCCAATGAACCGATTTTTTATACAGACTACTAGGCGTTTTGGTGGTCAAACAAATGAAGTAAATTGGGGTGTAAGCGGACTTGTTAATGCTGTTTTGTCTGATACTACACCTATTGAGTATATAGCCAATTATTCTACTTGTAAGATTTCAATATAATATATTTATTCAGCAAAATCTCTCTTATTGCAATCTATATCCATCGTAATTATGTTCATACCTGTAAATATATATCTTATTTTTGTTGATATATAAAAACCACTAACAAACTTATCAACAACTATTTCTTTTTTTAATTTTTCATTATATTGTAGATCATTATTTTCGTCATTTGGGTCGTTATGTAAAAATTGATCTACATCTCTGTTTTGTATGATTATTGGAATTTGCATGAAGCATCTAATGGCGGGGTTTATTGTAGTTAAACTTACTGATAGCTTATAATTAAGTAGAGAGGTTATATTTATCTCATTAAGCCCTTTAGCGGCAAAATAATTTTTATGAACGTTTATGTTGTTTTGCTCACCAAAATGCACAGTCTTTATTATTTCATTTATTATTTCATTTGTTTTATATTTTTCTTTACTTCCCTCAGTTAATAGAGGTTTTATATAAAATTCCTTGAATTCTTCATCGGTTTTTTCATACATTTGTAAATACAATTTACTACCTATGCTATTTATAGCACTACCTAAGCTATTTTTATTGTTGTAATCGGCTATAAAATTGGTTCTACCGAAATCATCTATATTATGTAAGAAAAATTCCTCTAAAGTTCCATCATCCTCTTCACCATTCATAACATCACCAAGGGCTATTTCCTTTATTGACGTTATTTTTTGTAATTCTCCATCTGTAACTACCATTTTATTGATTTCTATTATATTAAGATAGTAAAACTGATCTATGAATACTTTAAAGAAAGAACTATCATCTTTATAAATTGATGGTATTATGTCATTTTGTATAAAATCTGATAATGATAATGACGGACAAACATGACACATTGAATCGTTGGTTGACGTTTCATTTGATGCAAATCCTAATTTTAAATCTTTGGCTATTTTCTTTAATGTATCAAAGCTTGATAATTTACCATAACTTATTATCTTTTCATTGAATAGATCAGGTAAATTTAAAACAGCCGTTATATAAACTATTGAATCAAACTTTGAAAAAGATGTAATCTTGTAATCTTGCCTTATTGGCTTGAAATCCTTATTTTTACTTCTAACAAACAGTTTAACTATGGAATCAGTTACAGCCGCTTGATTTGATAATATTCTTTCATCATCTTTAATAGATATAGTTAACTTTGGCAAAAAATCTCCTACCTCTATTACAGAACTTGTTATTGAATAATGGTCGAAATATTTATCATTTATTTGTATTATAGGTGAGTACAAACCCAAAGCCATATTTGGGTTTGTACTGTTATATTCTTTCTTTTCCTCAGAATTTGGTACGGATAATTCAGAAAGCTCTATTTCAGGATTAAAAATTACTACAGCATCTATCATATTTGTAAAATTATTTTATTATTTACATATATGAAATTTGCTTGGGTTTAAATAAATAAAATAAAATAAAATTATGGAAATAATTGACCTTATACAAGACAAAATCAGAGAATCACAAACCTTTGATTTATTAAATCAAATTGACTCTGCAATAAATGATGTAAACATTCCTGATTCCGATATGATATTACTTAATATCATAAGAGAATTTATAGATGGGAAAGATACTGATTCGCTTATTAAAAAATTACCCAATCTTTCAGAGCCACAGTTGAGTCTTATATATAGTTCTATTTTAGATTGTTGTAGAAGTTATTTTAAATCAAAAATAGATTTAACGGTCTTTCTTTCAAATTTCTTTACTTATCAAGAACTCATGTATTTTGATATTGATAATCTTACTGCTATTGACTTATCAAGCATAAACCAAATTTTGTTGAATATAGAATCATCTATCAATTTCAATAATGTCTATGATATTGAGCTTAGCTGTGAACTCAAAGAAAGCGTAAGAGAATCTATAATTGAATACTTCGATTCAAAAAATATGTTTGATAAGGGATTTATTGAGAATGTTGAATCGGCAAGTATAACAAGAGATATTTTAGGAAATGATGCTATTTTGGAAAGTGATAATGTATCTGATAAAATAAGGAAATTGGAAGAAATGGATGATCAATCCATTACGTTCCTTTATTCTATATTTACGGGTGATTATACAGCTAGCTTTAGATTTTCCATGCGGTCTGAACTTTCAGAAGAGGTGGTAAGACACCCTGCGGGTCAGATTTCACGATATTTATCACCTATTTCACCCGAACAACAAGATTCATTACTAGTAAGTAATAATTCAACTCAATCAGATGTTGACCAATTTTGGCAATCAATACAAAGCCAATATGGCACAAGAATAAACGAAAATCTTTTGATATTATATACAAAACTGTTTCCTATAAATGAATGTAGGAGATTACTAACATCATTATCCAATATAAATATAATAAAAGGAATAAACGAAAACTATTATATGGTTTCGGGGAAAAACCTTAATAACATCAAACTCTTAAAATAATAATTAACTAAAATATACAACAATGATCACCAAAGTTAAAAAAATAGTTGATAATAGCACTACAGAGGTTAAAGCGAATTTTAAAAAATTTGTAAACGAAAACCACAAAATTTTGAATTCCAAAGACTCAAAAGCTATTAATGAAAAATTGAATGGATTTTTATCAGACAATCATATAGCTCATAATAATTTTGAATTCGTAACCTTAAAAAATATAGTTAGCAAAAAAAGCGAAATATTTGCTGTACTTGAAAATTATCGTAAGGAAAACAACCGATTGTTTGTTGAGGCTAGAAAAGTTTTTGAAAATGGTAAAGGTAAGCTTTCGTGTCAAAAAATCAACGAGGAATTTTCAGCACTTGAGCAAAAATATTATCACTTGTCAAGGAAAATAAACGAAAGTTCTGACTTGGATTTAAATATTGGAACTTTCGACTTAAGTTCCACACAGGAACTTTATGATAACTTTGACTCAAATTTTGTTGAAAAAAATAAGGATAAATTTGATGAAGTCCGTTTAAATGATTTCTTTTATAATGGCGGAACAATTGATTTGACTATTTCAAAAGATTCAGATACAATATCAGGATATGGTGTGTATATAGAATTAAATTCTCCTGATGGAAAAGATGGTATTGATAAAGATTTACAAAACAATCTTAATGATTTAGCTGTAAAATATTTTGAATCTGGTATTGTTGATTATGTGGCTGAAAGTGTAAATGAAAGTAATGATTTTGATATTTTTGCACAAGCTAAAGCACATATGTTGCCCGAAGAAATCGACCATCATGAAACTGATTTATATCTAAAATGTAATAATATTTCATATAATTTGGTTGATAGATACGAGTTTAATAAGGATGTTAAAAGATTTAAATCTGATATTGATGGTGAATTTTGGTATGACATATCATTTGCTTGGTACAATGATTCTGTAAATGAATCAGATAATTCATTAATTGATAAAATAAAGGGTCAATTTCCTGAACTTTCAGATGAACTTATTACCAAAGTGGGTGCTGAACTACAAAACGCTGATAAAAAGGCGGGTGTTATTGATAGGGTTTCAACTTGGATAGCTAAAGAGCTTGGTTATATTGGTGAAGATGATTCAATGATCGATGAACAGGGTTATAAGGATATTATAAGCAAAACTTTTGAAATCTATAAATCGGTTGAATCAATAAATGAGGATTCTAACGATTATGAAGCAAAATTACAAGAACTTACAAGTTATGGTAATGGTTTGGAAGAATCTTATAAACACACTATTGATGGCGTTGAAGACAATAAAGGTGTTGAAGGAAATTATCACAAAGTTTATGGTAATGATAAAACCTTGAAAGATTCTAATCTTAGAATCAAGTCAATGTCTATAGTACTTGATAAAAATACAAGTAAATTCTTAGTTGATGAAGGTAGCGTGCATTCAGCGATAACTTCTCAAGAGTTTAATGAGTACAGAAATGAACTCAGAGGTTTAAAAGATAAACAGTTTAATACAGTTGCTGAGGCTGTTGCTGCTGCCGATGAATTTGCAAATAAATGGAATTCAACATTTATGAAAGACAATGCTGTTAATGAGGATACAAATTCTGAATCTTATACCGCTGCAACAGAACTTGCTAGGACAAAAATAAATGATTGGGATGGTAAAGGTGTCTTGAAATTTGACCTTGATGCACCTGTTGGTGGTGAGGGCAAACAATTATTTTTAAAAACTGCAGGTCGTGATACTAATGAAAAATTTGGTACAGTATTTCAGGTTGAGCTTGATGAAAAATCAGTAAAAATTACAAATCTTGATAATGTTGACAAAAAAGGAAAAATTAATGAATGTGCTGTTGGTGATTCATTTAAAGCACAAGCTTTGTCAGGTGTAATGAATGGAACAGGAACTATACTTAAAGAAGATGGTGATGATTTTACCATCGGATTCAAAAATGGAACTAGTAAAGCAACTGATGATTATGATAAAACAATAACTATTAAAAAGGATAAACTTAAACAGTATCTCAAATTAGATTCAGTCAACGAGGGTAATGATAATAATTCTCGTGGAACTATGGAAAATGCAGAAAACGGAAATTTTATTGTCAAAGATACAACAAAACCTATTGATGATCAAATTGTTTATGATGGTAATGACTTGGTTACGGCAAAAAGTATGTTAAATGCTTTGAATAATCCAAATGCTGTAAATGAAGATGATAATACTGAGTATAACGGTGTAACAATCCATAGTAAAGTTGATACAAGTGGTGGACAGGAAACAAAAGTTTATAAAGCACCATCTATAAATGATACATGGTATTGGGACTTAGACAAATTAAAATCTTTGATTGATAGCTCAAAACCAATTAATGAAAATGTTGGTGATAATTACTTATCAGAATATACTCAAAAGGATGATAAATTCAAATATCAGTTACTTGGAAGAATGCAATCAGATTGTGAATATTACTTAGGTAATGGTGGTAAGAGTAGTAAACATTTGTTTATGGATGATGAAGCCAAGCAAATAGAACTTATGAAAGCATTATGGGATTCATTTACTGAAAAACCTGAATGGATTTCAATGGAAGAAATTGATGATTATGCCAATCAAATGGGTGTTGACCCTACTAAATCAGTAAATGAGGACTTTGGAGATAATGTGGCAAATCAAATATCAAAATCTAAAGAATTTAGCCATGAATATACACAAGTTGATAATTCAATTGTGTTAAAATTACAGTCAAGCGGTGGTAATAATTTTAACACAATTGATACTGAAAATTTGGTATTGGTTTATGTTGGGAAAGATAATCATATTGCAACTCTAAAACGCAATGCCGATAGTACTTTTAATCTTATGACAGATTTATCAATAGATGAATTTAAAAAGATCATTGGTCTTAAAGGTAAAGTAAATGAAAGTGATCAAGATGATAAGATTTATAAAGTTCAGGCTATTATTGTTAGAGGTGGATATGATTTGCCTCAAGAAATTTTTGATGAATACATGGATATTGATTATGTAAACAGTTTTATCAAAGGTTATACTGAAACAGAGGATGAATCTGATGCAGATACTTTTGAGGATAATATACAAAAATTTATTGATGCAGAGGTTAAAGAAATATTCCCAAAGAACATAATTTTACAATACATGTAAACTAAAAATTTTCTCGTGCTCCTTCTTTCTTCTTTTCTCCCCGCAGCCAACATGTCGTGATGATACGTTGGCTGCCTTGTATTTATAAAATAATGTCAAATATACATGCATGATGTTAAATAATGTTAAAATTTTGGTTTTCCTGTTAAGTTTTGTTAATAAATACACGAATTGACATATATAATAATAAACTTGGCACGATTTTTGTGGGAATTAATATATGATTTAATAATTTTAAAATATAGAAAATTATGATTAAACACCAAGATTTATCAGACACAGCATTGGAATTACTTAGAAAAACTAATGTTGGAGATGAAGCACCATCAGATATGATAGATTATTTATATAATGCTGATTTTGATAGAAAAGATATTGAGGAATTTGTTTGCACTAATTATCCAAATTCAAAAAATTACTTAATTAAATATTTGAAAAACTTACACAAATATAAATCATTATGATAACAATAGGAGATAAACAATTTGAAAATTTATCAAGTCTTAAGAATGAATTAATTCGTCTAAACAATCTATATCGGATGGGTTTGCCTGAAATTTCTGATAAAGTATTTGATGAACTTTACTATAAATATGTAGAAATTACAGGTCAACACATAAATTCCATAGATGGTAAGGTACAATACCTTAAGTTAAATGGTGAAAAAGTAGAAAATCTTTTGCCAATGACAGGCATTAATAAAATTACCACAATGGATGATTTTATGAAATGGATTGTCAAAAACAATCTACTTGGGAAAAAATTAATAGCAACACCAAAATATGACGGGGTGTCGGGGATTCTTAATAATAACCAAAAAGATACAATTGAGCAAGGTCATAGAATAGTAACCATTAAAGGGAAGGATAACGAGGCTTATCCTGTACACAATCATTTTACCCATATTAACAAAAATATCATTTCCGATTCAGCTGTGTTTGATGAATTTTATCATATTGGTGAATTTATAATGCCAAACGACATATTCAAGCCAAAATATTCTGATGTATATAAAAATGTAAGGAATATGGTTGCGGGTAAATTAAACCCACTTTCTGAATCAACTGAATCGCTTAAAGATATTTACTATGTTAGGTATGGTGTTTATGATAAATCACTTAAAGAACAAAATAAGACACATATACTTGATTATTTAAATTCACAATTTAACCATATTTATAAAGTTCCTTATATCGAGATTATTATCTCTGAAAATTATGATAAGCAAGTTCTTGAGGATAGGTTTTATGAACTTTATAAGCAATGGTCTGAAATTTTCGTAATTGATGGACTGGTAATTGATATAGATGATGCCGAAATAAGAAATCAGCTTGGATATGATACTAAAGGTAATCCTAAATTTACTGTTGCCTATAAGAATGAGGATACATTCGGTGACAGAGCAACAGTAAAAATACGTTCAATACAATTTCCTATTGATAAAGATGGACAATTTAACCCATGCATAAGTACAGATTTGGTTATGCTTGATGGTGCTGAATGTGGTAAGAATATCTTTGTTGATACCATTGATTTCATTCGTAAAAGCAAAATCTCTGTTGGTGCTGATATTATTATTAAAAGAGGTGGTCAAATAATACCGAGGGTTTATAAAGTCCTTACATATCAGAGCAATGAGGTATTTGATTCTTATGAATCTATGCTTATAGCGGATATATTACCTAGTAAATGTCCTTATTGTGATACACACATAAATTATAATGAAAATGAGGTTACAATGAGATGTAGCAACGAAAATTGTCCTGAAATATTCCACAAACGTGTTGAATTCTTTTTTACCCAAATTAAAGCTAAAAATATTGGGGAAAAATTAATAAGGCAATTTCAAGTTGAAATTTATAAATACAGCCAATATTACCTTGATTTTATCACCACCATACTTCGCACACCTGAATCTGAATTCAATAAGTTTGAAAATTTCGGTGAAAGGAAAGCAGAAATTACATATTCATCAATTCACAATGCATTCAATAATGCATCTTTGGCATTACTTATGTCGGCAACCAACTTATTTCCAAATCTTGCCGAAACTAAAATATCTTGGGTACTTGAGAAATATGGCATCACGTTCAACAATATTGAGAAATTGAGAAATTTAACACTTGATGAAATTAAAAACGTTGGTGGATATGCTGAAAAAACAGCTTTAATCTTTGTCAAAGGTATTATTCCTTTTGTTTTATGGTATGCGAATATTTATGACATTAATGAATCAAAGGAAGATACCTCGTCTGAAACAGGGGATATATCTGATGAACTAATGGGTCAAAAATTCTGTTTTACGGGTTTTAGAAGTGTAGAAGCTGAAAAATTAATAGTTTCAAGAGGTGGCAAAATAAAGAATTCATTTTCGCTTGATATAACTACATTAGTTGTTAAAGATAAATTGGTTATTACAACAAAAGTAACTAAATCCGAAAAAGCGGGAATAAAAATAATAGATGAACAGGAACTCAACACAATGTTGGGGATTACAGCTACTGAACCTACTGCAGAAAATATAATTAATACAGAAAACGATAAAACATCTTTGTTCTAAGAATCGATTTAAAAGATTAAAAGACCGTATACTATAACCAAAAGTATATGGTCTTTGACTTTTAAATAATCAAAAATAAATATGCTTGATAATAAATCATCGCTACTGTTGAGTTCCAATGCTAGGTTAACAGGAAACATAAAACTTGTTGTTGATTCTTCCGATAAATTATTCTTGGAATTAATACCCGCAAATCAAACATTGAAATCATCTATCATTAGTAATCCTGTTATAGATAAAGATGGTGAATTTGTTAATGATATATACAACAAATACAAGTCTATACCAAATGATATATTTTATAATGTTCAGGAAAATGATGTAAATTCACAAAAAACAAATTTGCTTGAGCAGTTTCATATGCTGTACTCATACGGAACTGATAATTGTACATCAAAATTACATACTGAGCAATTAAAGATATTTGCACCATTACTTATAGGGAAAATATTACCTAAATATTTTGTTGTATTCAAAGTTGATGGTATTGGTGATGAAAAAATAAATCAAAGTTCACTAATTATAGGTAACAAATATATCATACAGTCTACTACATCGGATGATAATATAATTTCCAACGGAATAACCTATAAACATTCAGACATTTTTGTGGCTACATCGGAAAGCTATGTTGTAAGTAAGTCCAAAAATGTCAAGGTACTAAATTACATAGAACCTGTTATTGATATCAATCAGGATATATTTTCTTCATACATTAAAAAGTCAAACATTGTAAAGGTATTTGACTTTCAAGGTTCTTCAATTTCAACATATCTATCTAAACTTACATCCAATTCAAAATTTTCAGAAGCACCATTAAGGGTTGACTTTAATGATAAAAGGTTGTATTATACAGGAATTTCTAAGGATAAAGGCGAAATAATAACTGTAGAAGAAAACTTTGAAAACCTGTTGGAAAAAGAAATGGAGGTTTCAAAATTTGATAGATTTGTAACTGATGGATTTATGCGAAATGGTATATGTTTGTCAAATCTTATAAATTTTGAATTTTTGTTTGATGATAATACATCTAATGATTATCAATTTAATAGATATTTTGGTCTTTATGTAAATGAATTATCTGAGGATAATATTAAAATGCCTGTTTTAGAGGAAATGGATATATTACATTATGTAAGAGATGTTTATACCAAAGAACTACATATAATTGATAACGATACCAAAGAACCAAAGACTGTAATTGATAGTTCACCTGTACTTATAAGCACAATACAATCAAAAAGAGTAAATTCGAATGGAGTTAGTTCAATTTGTTTAGAAGTTATAGATAAATTGAAATCTAGTGACGAATTACAAATATTCAAAAATGGTGAATATATAGCAAGCATAATTGGTGATGAACTTGATAATTTATCTCAGGGTGATTATTTGTATGAAAATTGGATTAAATATGGTTCTATATACAATTATTACAACCCGATAGGCTCTATTTCTGAGGTTGCTAAAAGAATGTGTAAAACATTAAATAACGTTTTAAATAACATTGGTATAAGCAACGTTAAATATTTTTGGAATAGTAATAAGATTTACTTCTATTTAACTTTTTCTCCCGATATTGATTTAGAGCTTAAATATTCATGTCAATTTGGTGAAAATTCAATATATATAGAGAATTCTCATTTTACAGGAATAGCAAAGTCTAAAAATCATAGGTTCTTAATAAGCAAATCAGATAAATCTCTGTTTGATAAATCATCTTATATACAAACTATGTCAGGTCAATTATCAAGGATAAAAAATTTTTCAAATTTCCTTGATTTGGATTTTGTTAATTCATCTGATGATAATGAAATTATAAATTTCCTTGAATTGGATAATTACATATCAGTTACGGTAAGTAATACATCAGATGAAGTTCTGTTTACACAAAAAAATAAGGTGTACTTATATAAAGATAAAATTTTCAAAAGGTGTGCTTTTGATATGTTACCAATAAAATCATTTTTTACTGATTTTGAGGAACAGTATAAAAATCCACATTTGAATGAATATAACAAATACTTTAATGTTGTTGATGGTCAACTTGTTATTGGAGAAACATATTACCTATTCTCATATAATACACTTCCAACTAGCATAAATCATAACGGTATTGTGTATCAAGCCGATACAAGTACATCAGGAATATTTGTTGAATTCACAGCCGAGGAATCACATTTTTCTGTTGTAGATGGTATTCCAATTATAGTTAATAAGAAATATTATAATGATTCTGAAATTTATAATTTTTCGGGGTTTTATGGTCTTAATAACGATTCAACTAAGTTTTCATACCAACTCAATGTTTATAAGGATGCTACATCCGTTCCCTATGTTGTTAGGACTCTTACTTTGGCTGATGATGTAATTAATGAATCAACAAATCAATGGATACCATATGATGTAGTCAATGGTGGTTCGTATGACGATTATTACGTTAAACGTGCACAAAATTTTATACAAACTGTTGTTGTTCAAGAGGATAAAATAAAGTATATTCTTTCATACGATTATATAAACGAATACAAACGAATGAAAGAAGACGTTAATAAAATATATGAGGATAGCAAATTATTACCTTTTATTATAAATAGATGGTCTATGAAAGAAAAGGATGTAAGAGGCGATAATTATAGGCTTAATATATCACCCGCATTTGGTGAAACAAATCAATGTCCTGCAATAGATATGTTCGCACCAAATCAGGAATATTTTACAAATGAGTGGTTTTATCTTTCATCATATCCTGAATTAATTTTGCCTGATGATATAAAGAATAACAAATACTATTTCGACAAATATTTTGAATCAGAACTACACAAGGTAAATACTGTTGACTATTTCACTAGATATTTCACTGTATATTCCGCCAATATTGATGATGTAATGTATGATGTTAATTATCAACAAAGATGGTCGACTTTTAATAAAACATATGATAATCAATATGATGTGTTTTTTAACGGCATAAAATATAGGATTGTTTCAGATGGTATTGATTACTCAGATTATAAATTTGCTGTTATATTAAACGTAAAAAAATCTGTTGGTAATGGACTTCTTGACGTTGATATATCCACCAATCACACATACAAATCAATATGTATGTGTATAAATATTGAAATCAATGACTACAAAATTATAGATAAGAATGGTAACCAAAGACCCGATTATGTTTATATGTACATGATGCGGTCTTTGGTTTCAGTTGTTGGTAATAATATAATAAATGATCAGACAAACAAAGCTTATGGTCAACCGTTTGACTTATCAACATTACCATACAATATATTCATTGATAATGTGGCTGTGACAAAAACATTTGGGTATAAATTAAGGTCTATTTTTAACTTTGATGAACAAGAATTAGCTTTGAAATTAAAAACAGACCCACTGTACCTTAGAAACATCTTACAGTCAACACAAGACTTATCAATATTAATAGATGAAAGTAAACAATATATAGCACCAATAGCAAGATCAGTACTTGAGAATATGATGACTATGAATGATATACACATAAACAATTTGGAATATATAATAACAAGGTTAGAGGATTATAAATATCAGCTATCAGAATTTGTTAATTCATATGCCAAGGGTACAGGTGTGGTGTTTGGAATGGATAATCAATATATTACAGATTTGGCTTATATCTTGATTATAGGCGGTGGTCAGGACATTTATTTAAAATTACAGCAACTGTTAACAGCATCATCGTTTTTTAGATTAATACAAGAAAATAAAAGCTATATCAATAATTCGGTAATTAATGACGGAAATAAGCTGCTTATGATTCAACATACAAAGCTTAACTTACCTGTAACTTACAATACCAAATCTAACAAATTAGAGCAAAATAAATATGATTTTGTAAGGTTATCGGGTGAATATTACCCCGAAACTTTTGATGTTATAAATTTCAAAACAAAAATAGCTAGCGAAACTATAGAGGAATCAAAATTAAAATTGGATTCCAAGATTATTCTTGAGCCAACGGTTTATTCTAATGATATTAGCAGGATTGGTAATTCACAAACTTTGCTAGAATCCAACCTTGAAATCGACAAATACCTTCCTTATGTTCTGTATGGATACAATATCAAAAATAATCAAAAATATGAGTTAAACAATTCCATAGACAGATTCAAAATAGACATATTCAAAAATATATTTGATAACCAATATACACTTTACGACAACCAATATACATCCAAATTTGTTAATATTTCAAGTTCACAGGAATTTGATTTTTTAAAAACGTTTTTAAATTCTGTAAATATAAAATTGCCGTTTAATATATTTTCTTCATCATTTAAAAGTGTTTCATCACAGACAAATTTAATAGATAAATCGGCATTGTACTATACCAAAGATTCAGCTAATAATCAATTAAACATACGTATAAATTACAAAATGTTGTTAAAAGATATAATGTATGACACAATTAAAGACCAAATATTCAAATATTCAATAATAAATTCAGACTTTGAAAAATTTATTGGATTGATTATTGATAAAATATTTAAATTATATTCTATAAATTTGATAAAAATTTACACAAGGAATGATAGTTTAAGCAATGTAAATATAAGTCAAGTAACTGAATCATACTTAACTAAAACAAATTACAAACAAATTACAGATTATTCTGTAAAAACAGACTTCGGAAATGGATATTCGGAAATAATACTAAATAAATACACAGACCAATCATTGAGTTTGGTGTATAGTTTAACATTATTATAAATTAATTATTAATATGACACAATACGATTTAAATGGAATAGACCATATTGATATTGTTGAAATGCCTCAAAATGCCACACTTGAACAGGCTATTGAGATAATAAATACAAATTTTTCATCGTTATCTCAAATAGCTGACATTAATTTCGTTGATTTTATTACCAAAAAAATAGAACAACGAATAAGCAAAGGCGATGTATCAACCAATAATATAGGAAAGCCAGGACGAGATGGTAGAATAATAATTGATGATTCCGTTAAAAACTCAACTATTATACAAGGCTCTGAATTTATATCTTATAATAAGTTCGGGAGAAGTGTTTTTCTTACTATACATTTTATAAATTCTGCTTCGGGTACTCAATTTGATGTTCCAACTGCTTATACACCTATAACTAGTAAAAACGTAATAGAAACTATACTTTTATCAACAGAGGGTGGAAATGTAATTTATAATTCTGAAACTAAAAAAATATATAAAAGTGGAAATCTATCAGGTGACACCATAATAACATACCTATCCAAATTTACATCTATAGAAAATAGTGTTGCAAACATGTCTGATAAACAAGACAAAATAGATGAAACATTAAACACTGTTTCTAAGCTTGTTGTTGGCTCTATAAATGAACTATTAGTAAATCTGTCAAACAAAGTTGGTAAGGTAACACTTGAATCTATAACAGATCAGCCACATTTAACATACTCAAGTACAAATCATTTTTACTATGATTCTACCACAAACTTAATTTATCAGGCTCAACTAGGTGGTGGACAATTTCAATTTGGAGTCCATGTTAATGGAAATCCTCCAATAGGAATTATCCCATTATCGGGTGTTATTTACATATATAACTCCAAAAATTATATGTGGAATGGTAGTAAATTGTTTGAAATTGGGGGTACTGATACTATAACAGCAAACACATTAGCTTTCTTTGATACATTCTTGAATTCGGGAAATTACCGAAATATTGGAAGCTTGGGTGGAACTTATATAGGACAATTTGTAGCACCTAATGTTAAGCAAAGGGTTGATACAATGGATAAAATTTATTATCGTACTGTAAACGTTTCAGCACCCAATGACCCAAAGCCAGAATTTACAATTTATGGTACTGCACAACCCGCAATAATTCCTGTAGAAGCCGAGGAAATAAAACTTATTTTAGGTCATTTAAATTATACAGTTAATGTAAGTACAGCCGAAAATTTTAAAATAAGTGCTGATGTAGATGGTACAAGTGTAATTTTTCCGTCATTGGGTGATACTGCAAAATCGGTAACTTTTATTATATCTATAACATCAAATCCTATAACGTTTAATGGTATATTAATTCCCGCAGGCAATACAGTTTTTGCTATTTATACTCAAGGTACATGGACTATTGATTCAACTGTTGTAGATATACCTGAAATTCCTAATTACTCAGATATATCTGTAAAAGCAATTTTAAAAGAAAACATTACTCTCGTACCATCAACAAATAATACATTTCGTGCAACTAGTACGATTATAGATGATTTAAGTGATGGTGATTTGTTTTTACTTTCAGAACAGGAAGATTACTCAAATGGAGTATATTCAAAAATTGTAAAAATAGGCTCTTATAATTTGGTAAAATTGGTAGTTCTTGGTATAACTTTAAACACAGTACGTGTTGAAGGAGATGGGGCTTATGAAAATATATATGATGGATTTGACCCAAGCACAGTAGCATTTGAAAAAATTGGAACTATACACCACGACTCTGCTAAGGAAGATGTATCTAATAAAGCTATTGTAGTATCTTCAACCTCCACTGATTTACAATATGCTTCTGCCAAAGCTGTATTTGAATATGGTCAATTAATGGGTAGACAAGATACTATGATTATTGATGAGTTAGCTACCTATGTGTCTGGAACTCCAGGTGTGGATGCAGTGATGAGATTAAGTTATCCACCTATTTCTAAAGAAGGTATTTTAAATATACACTTTCCAAACGATGGGGTATTTCAATCAATTCCTATTATATCATTAGTAGATAATATTATTACAATAAATGACCAAAGTTATAATGGAAACTCAGAAATTATTTGGTTTAAATATTTTACACAAATACCTAATTTAGCACTTAGTGAATATGCTACTAAGGTATATGTAAATGATGCTATTGCTGCCATTCCTCCAAGTAGTGGAGATTCATCTATAAAAATTGCAGTAAGTAAAAATGGAGCTAATGGAATGATACTTCCACAATTATATCCTAATACTAAAGATAGAACTATTACAGAAATAAATTTAGCTTCTAACTGTAATGGAATTTCTGTAACAATAGGAACTACTACTTATAACCAAACTACAATTATAGGTATAATTCTACTTGCTGGACAAGAACTAATAATTAATGATGTTCTTATTAAAGCAGGTCTAAATAATGCTAATGCAGTAATTATTCTAACATAATATAATATGAAAATAAATGATATTGTAGAATTTGATGAAAATCAAAACCTTTCAAAACAAACAACTGAATTTCAAGCCTGGTATAATCAGAATGTAAATATTCTTATTAATGATAAGTTAGTTCCTGATTACTTGGATAGATTTAATCGACCACAAAGTTATACTGTAGTTGTTGGAGAATTTACTATTCAGGTACAACCTGAATATATTTATAGAGATCAAAGTAATTGGGCTTGTTCTGACTTCTACTTAAAAATTAAATAATTATGGAAATAACTAATATATTTTTTATAAATCCAAAATCTACTGAAACTATTGAAAATGGGACTCTTGAATTTCCATTTAAAACTATTCAATATGCACAAGAATTTGAGAAAGTATTAAATCAATTACCTTTAAATAAATTACTATGAGTTCAAATTTATTTAAACTTCGTTATGCTATTAATTATGACCTTATTGGTGAAGGAGAGTTATTAGATAATACTAATACTGTATTTATTCATACTTATGTTGGTGATGATTTTTCGGGGGATGGTACAAGAGAACATCCATTTAAAGGAATGTTCAGAGCTGGACAAAAAAGTGGAATGAGATATTGTGTTTTTCGTGGAGTAATTAATGAGTTATTTTCTAATTATTTAGTTATAATGGGAGATGATTCTAATCAGATATTATTAAATGCTAATTATACATTTCAGACTAATAGGCTAGCTAATTTAAAAGTCGATACTATTAAACAGATGTTTAATGTTAATTATACGTCCTTTCTTACAGGTGTGTCTTTTATGGAAGACTTACCTAAAGTAGATCAATTAATATGTTATTATACTTTATTTAAAAAATATATATGTGGAGATTATCCATCTAAATCAGCGTTAATTCAATGTACTGTTATAGATGATGTAAGTACTTTTAGAGAAGGTAATATTGTAAATACTATTATTGTCAAAAGTTTTAATAGTATATATGTTGCTATAGATGGAATATCATTTAAATATTTATTATTCCCTTCTGATTGTGTCTTTTCGTTTAATAATATAGTTATACAGACACCAATATGGAGTAATGATTCAAAGGCGAATGTGCAACTTTTACGTAATGCATATCTAACGGCAGGCATGATTAAAGCTGATGCTGATAGATTATTTGCAAAAGATAGTTTTGGAAATGAAACCTGTCGAATTGTAAAAGAACAAAGAAATGGAGGAGCATCGGGGAATATTTTTAATGCCTATAATGTCGATGGTACAGTTTCGGACTATTCACTTAATCCTGCTTCTAATAATGAGGCACTTTATGCTTCCGATTTAGGAGGTTACGTAGGATGTTTTAAACCTGCTTCAAAAATAGATTTAATTAATGATTTAAGCGAAGCGATTAATGTAAATGTAGATGGTACAGATTCTTCAGAGCAAGGGCTTCTATTAATGCGTAAAATGATTAGTGGAGTTAAGTCTATTGAATTTGACACTACGTCTAATCAAATATGGAATCGTTGTACTTCTAATACCGTTAATATTCCTAACGGAGTTAAGTATAACGGAAGTAATGTTCAAAGTGATGATGGTTCTGCGTTTGGATATTATTTTGGTAAACATCAGAATCTTATGAATCCTACGTCATTATTTCCTACTGATACTTTAGAACCTAACACGATTTATAAAGTATGTAATTTGAACAGAGATATCTATTCTGCTGTAATTTTTAATGGTATTCAATATCTTCCTGATTATTTTTTTAAGACAGGAACTTCGGTTCTCAATTTTACACTCTTAAATTCAGGCTCTGGAACTAACGTAAAAAAAGTTTTAGCATCTCCCTTGGAAAGTATTGAGATACTTCCATTTGATGATATGGATACTCCAGCAGTTGATTTTCCAAGATATTCTTCTCCTCTGTTTGGTAACACGCAAATGTTATATCACAAGATAGGTGCAAATATTGATAAACCTGTGTTATTCAGTGAAGTGGTGAATGATAAAATTGCATATTATGATAATTGGGCTGTAACTAATGCAGATCAGGAATTTGTAACACTTGCTAATGATACTGAGAATTACTATTATAAGATTCCTGTACTTAAATTTATGCGTGTAGAATTGAATGCTCATTTTAATGCGGATTACGATCAATAATTATGATACGAATAAACTCAATAGGAATTGCTTTAGACACTGGAATTGTTCCACCTGTAAATAGAATTAAAAGTAAAATTTATTCAATTGGAATAACACAAGATTATGGCGTTGTTCCACCTAAAAACTTCTTTCATCCAAACATTTCAAGTATTGGTATAAGCTGTGATAAAGCCGAGGTAGCAACAATGATATATCAAATAATCAGTTGATAATTGTTTTAATACATTATTAAATAATTATTTGATATATGGATTTCTACAAAAAAACTAACGGAAAATGGGTAATTGGTCATTATTCAGGAGTACCATCAGGAACATGCAGTGAATATACCGACCCAAAAACAGGAAATGTGCTAATTCGTGGTAATGGCATTATATATGCAAATAATATTTTACCAACACAATTCAAATGCTAACCCTTTCCATGATTTGGTGCTGTCAAGTATTTCGTATTATGCTAATGGTTTAGTAACTAATATATCTGTGGTACTTAATACTAATGCTGTGGTAAATGGTAATCCGATGCTCAACCCTGCTCAAATTTTATAATGAGCAAATATTATTAAAATTAATGGCTTAAAATTTTAAGCCATTGATTACATATTAAAACGATAATTATAAAATTTTAAAATTAAAGCTATATGGCAGATAACAACAACAAAATTTCAGAAGAGGTCGCAAGAAAGGCATTGCTTGGTGAGGAAAATATAATAGAAGATATCCAAAATTTTTCTAAAAGCAAGCCAAAACCGAAAGCAAATGATGGTATACCAACGTTGCATATACCGATTAAAATTGATGAACTACCTAGTAAAGGGTTCTTCTATCCTAAAGATATTGAGATAAGTGTACGTTCACTTTCAACACCCGAAATAAAACTTTTTTCATCTATGGATGAAGAGAATTTTTTTGATGTTGGTAAGTCTTTTGCCAATGTTCTTAATTCAGGTCTTTTGGTGTCATTACATGGGGAAAAATTGGGTTATCGAGATTTGTCTGAGTACGATAAAATTTACCTATTCCTTATTATACGTGACAGAACCAAAAAATTTGATCAACGGGAAAGCAATTTAACCTCAAAGTCTAAATGCCCATACTGTAATTTTGAGAACGAAAGAATAATAGAGAAACATACTCTTGGGTATTACAACATACAAGATCAATTAATGAAATATTATAATGATCAGGAAAGATGTTTTGTTTTTGAGTCTACAAGATTTGAATCACCGTTAAAAATTTACGTTCCAAGCCTTGGTACTACAGAAATCATTACTGAATATATGAAAGACAAGGAAATAGAAAAACAATCGGGCGATGGTGGATATTACAACACAACCAACTTGAACCTTGTAATGTATTCAACACCAAAATGTGGTCTTATCACTGATTATGAGATACTTGAAAAAATGGTAAGTAACATAACTGAAAAATGGACTTTGGACAAATACAATTTGGCTATTGAGGTTATTGATAGACTGAAAGTTGGAATTAAACCTACTATTAAATACAATTGTCAGGGATGCAGTAGGGAGGTATCTGCACCAATTCGATTTCAAGGATGGAGATTTGCTTTCTCTTCTAACGATATCGTTAACGAATTTTTCTAAAATACAAAATGAGCTGATAATAAATGGTGTGGTGTCATACCAAGATATAACCTTACTACCTTATACAGACGTGATGGATATATTCAAGCTATGGCAAGATAGAGAACAACAAAAGTTTGAACAAGCTGAAAAGGAAAAAGCTGAGCAAGAAAATGGTGATTCAGGTTATAAAAATGACTTCCAATCATATTTACCAAAGGGTATTGACTCTTTCGGAAATCAGATTAACTAAATTAAATGCCGATGATAAATATTTATCATCGGCATTTTGTATATGAGTATATTAATATTGATATGAATATAAAATCAAAAAGCGGTATGGGTAGCATTGATATAAACATAATAAATTCAATAATTTTTGGCATTACCAAAAACTTGTTAAGTAACAAAAAAGGTTTTATAGACTACAGCGAAGAAAAAATCAACAGCCTTTATAATTTATCAATTTTATATGTGCAATTTGATTACTTTGTTAATACCAAAATTAGCAGTTTGGGATTAATTAAGACATATGATGATATAATTGAAAATTCTGCATTTTTAAGTAAGATAAAATTGTTTATAGAAAAAAATTATAATTGTTGTGTAGATGATGATATGTTTGAAAAAGTATTACAAGAGGTTATACTTGCAATAAAATTTGAAATCCAATCAATTAAATAATAACTATATGAATAATAATGCTAATTCACTTTCCGAGGATAATGTTATAAAGTTACAACCTGAGGATAAAACAAAATTAAAGAAATTTCAAAAGGAGAATCCTGAATTAAACGAAAAATTAACACCACCCAACAATGAATCATTGTTGAATTCATCACCAAATGTTAAAGCTACTAACACAAAACAATCAGATGATTCCATGTTTAGTTTTGAGGTATTAAAAGAAATGGGGTTAATTGGAAATATAAAATCTCTCCATAACACAAACCGTGAATATCTTAAAAAGGGTATAACAATATGTAAAGATGGTGATAGCTACGATTTGTTTGATGTAAGAACAATAAATGTAGATATTAACATGATAGCATCTAACCTATCTAAAATATGTCGTTATGCGGGCAATACATCAAAATTTTTTTCGGTTGCCGAGCACTCAGTAGAGGTTTCCAAAGCTTTATTACTTAATTATGGTAACATAAAATTGGCTATGGCGGGTCTTATACATGATGGCTCTGAGGCTTTTTTAAATGATATGTTATATACAGTCAAAAAAGAATTTGACAAAAATTCACCATATTCTAAATTTGAAGAGAATATAGAACGACATTTGTTTGAACACTTTGGTGTTGAGGAATATTTACACAGTCCTATAATTAAACATATTGATGTTCAGACTTGTAATTTAGAATTTGAAACTCTTTTGTCACGTGCACTGTCAGAAAGGATAGATAAAATCACAGGTGGGATTAAAACAATGCAACCTCAAGAGGCTGAAAACGCATTTTTAACTCAATTTTATCTATTGGATTTCTTAGGTAATGAATATGATAGTAAGGAATGTCTTTGTGAATCAGGTAGCCACAAGCCAAAAGAACATATTCAAGCACATTTATAATGTTTTAGTACCACCAAAATGATTTAAGTTGAAGGAAAGTACATCGTCTGCAGTAGAATAAATACAAAGCACCAATATATGACAACTCTTAATAAAGATGGAAGAGTAACAACATCATCAGAAAAACAAATTTATTTATTTGGAATGTTGTTGGATAAAATAAATGGCAGAACAATAAAATGTTCTGCCAATACCAAACAAAGGGTAGACAAATTGTATGATGATTTCCAAAAGGGAAAACTATCATCTGAAACTATCAGGCGGAAAGCTACTACATTATCAAAGGTGTTGTATACTGAGGACTATCGAGAGTTTCATCATTTTTTCGATGGTAAAATAAATACTGTTGAAAATGATTTGCATATGCCTAAAGACAAACATATTAAGCAATATTATTTGATACTACCAAAAGAGGCTAAAGATCATATACTCCAAATATTTTCTCAAGGAATTTTCTCAAGGAATCACGGGGGGCTTTATGAAACAAATCCATTGCCTAAATGTATAAATGTTTGTGTTGTAGAACTTTACATTAAAAAATCTGATTTGATAAAGGTTGAAAGAAATTTATTTGAGCAGAGCCTTTCAGATTCAAATTTACAAGATGGACTGTACTACAAAGATAACATAATTCCAATCAAAAATATAGTAAAAATTCAATATATATAAAATTTTATGATAGAACATGATTATTACCAAAAGATAGAGGAAATATCTGTAAAAGAGTGGAATAATATTTTTAATAATAGTTCTAATTCTATGCAACCGTTGATATTCGGCTATAAATTACAAATTAAAAATGGTGAAATATTATACAAACAACAAAAGGTTAATCTTGTTAACAGGCTTCTAAACAAACATATAGACAAGTTGTATATTGAATCATTACGCATTAAACATATAATTAAAAATACCTTTATGATTTCAGTTGAAGGTAGAATATTTGTTGATAATATTCATAACAATGCAGGCTTTGATGATATGTTGTTGGAATTAGGATATATTCCTATACGTCGCTGTACATTTAATGAGGCTACTTTGAGTACATATCCTGAAATAAAATCATATCTCTATAATTCAACAAATATTCCTTTCAATTCACAATCCGCCATCTTTGGATTCAAGATAATAAACAAAGATAAAAACACCGTGATATCAATTAGAATAAAGGAAAAGGAAAAGGAAAAGTTTGTGGTTAATGATTTATACAAGTATTATTATAATTGTATAACTAATTTCACAGCACAAGAATTCAAAAAATACCCCATAAAATATCATAATAGTTTAGCAAATTTGGATGAAAGGATAATTTGGCTTTCCGTTAAATTATCTTTAAAGATTCTATTATTAGATTCAACATTTAAAGATGAACATTTGAAGCCAATAATAAAACCATTTGAAGGTAACATAAATTACGACAAGTTGCCTGAGATAATAATAACAGATGGGTTGTCTAGTATTTTTATGATCATTATTTCAATTTTATATAATAAAACTATAAAATCGGGATTCTTGGAATCAGACTTGGAACTAACACACAAGAATATACAAGAATTTATTGATGAAAGCTACTGTGAGCATATGTACTTTGTTGATAATTATGAAACATTAAAAAAATTAAGTTAATATGGAAAAAGAAAAATTGGTAGGGCTTAATTACCTACACAGACACACACAAACTGAAAAAATATTAAATGTTGATTCAGAACATGTAATTATTGACCGCAAAGATTGGGAAGAAGTGGTAGAATATTTCCATAACAATCCTGATGAAATCAAAAAATTGACAGAATCAAAATCATTGGAAAATATCAAACCAAAATTCAACAAAGATATCTGTATATAAAATGGCAAAACCTAAAATTATAAAACCTATAAAAATAGAGTTTGAAACGTTCAGGGATGTTACGGGTTATACAGTAAGTCAACTTAAACAACCAGAACCTTGTTGCGTTAATTTTTTAAGCTATAAAAAATATAAAGTTATCATTGAAGAAGTGGAAGAATCTAAAGAGGTTTATATAAAAAGGCTTGATGAATTGTTGGAAAAGGCTACTAATTATAGGACAAAAGATTTAATATTTGACGAGATCAAAAAATTACAAAAGTAACAAATATGTCTATTGAAAATTTTGGTGGTATTTTTAGTACAGAATCGTTTGATTTAGAATTTAAATTCGATAAAGAACTGTTCAATAAAAAGGTGGTTAATGTATTACAGAAAATATTGGATAAAAAATTCGGTCAGGGATACCAAAAATCAAAAATTATACCCGCCTCCAAAGGGTACAATTTCGCATGTCCTATATGTGGTGATTCTCATACATCTACATCAACAAAACGTGGTCACCTGTATTTGAATACTTATTCGTTTAAATGTTACAACGACCATGTTGGTGGAAGTGGATTTATGTCATTGGGTTCGTTTATTAAGTTTTTCAATATGCAAGGTGAATTTTCAGAAGAGGAGATTTACTATGTTGACAAAAAATTTGAGGAATTAATAAAGACATATAAAGACAACTCAGGTAGTACTTTACAAACTATTCAGATGAATGGTATATCTAAAAAGGATTTAGATAACATTTATCAATATATAAAATTGCCTGAAATTAATGAGTATGCTTTCCCAAGAGAGGAAATAATGAAAGCAATGAGGTTGTCTGAAATTGGTAGGTCTTCAAAAGGATTTGAATATTTAGCCAATAGACAAGTTATAACTCAAAAAAATCAATCAACAGCCGAATTTTTGTATAATGATTATTATGATGATCTTTATGTCCTAAATCTTGCATCTGATAAAAAGAATATTATAGGAATGCAAATAAGACATTGCTCCCCAAAGGCAAATCCAAAAAGAAGATTTGATAGTTATGTTTGGTCTGACATTTGGAATAAAGTGTTCAAATGTCCTCAATCAGAGGAATTGTGCCAAAAATTTGATAAACAATCAATGACTTGGAGATTAATGTTTGTGGATTATACAAAGCCTATATATCATTTAGAGGGTGCTATAGATGCTTATTTCCTACCTAATTCAATAGCATCTTTGGGACTTAGCAATACAATAGAAAATAAACAATGTCTATATATTACTGATAACGATAAAGCGGGTAGAACTAAAGCTATAGACTTACTTGAAAAAGGATTTATGGTTTTTAAATGGAAAGAGTATATTGAGGAAATGGAATCTCAAAGATTTTGTGGTATTAGGGATTGTAAAGATATAAACGATATTGTTAAAAAATTTCCTCAAATAAAATTTGATGCTATAAACAAGCATTTTACCAATAACGAACTTGATGCAATATTCCTTTAATCTTTATTTAAAATCTGTAATAAATTCTTTCTTAATAATTTACCATCTTTAATCCAATCTGACTCCCATATAACTAATGTTTGGAATTCACTGTTAGGGTTTACCTGTAATATGTAGTTATCGTTATTTTCCCAAATTGATTCTGCCGTCAAACCATTTATAACGTCTATTGGGTTATAAATTTTGGGGTTGGCATTTACTTTATCTAAAAAATAAACTATTATAAATTCATTATTAACTATAATAGATTTGTTATCCAACAATTGTATATTTTTATCATCAAATTTTGATTTCAAAAATCTATGAATCATTGTAAATATCAATTTGTTTTTTGTATCTGCAGGATTACACAATGTACATATCACTTTTCCTCTTCTTTTCCTAGTTCTGTAACTTTCAACAGAAATAATAAATTCTGATTGACAGAGATTACAAAAACATTTGTAATCAAACTTGGTATGCTTATTTAAAATAGTCATATCAGGTAATTTCCTATATGGTGAAATACAATTTATATTATTACATACAGTTGAATACCCATACAAGCCGTTTTTATTGTGATAATTTAACGGTTTACCGCATATTTTACATGAAACATAATCAAAACTGTTGTTGCTTATATGGTACACTCTCTGAGATAAAGATATGTCATCATACTTTAGGTTCAGAAAAGATGTCAAATTTAATATTTCTTTATATTCTTTTTTCTCAACAATTATTCTTTTTGCTACAAATTTTGATCTCTTGTACCAATCTACAAGATATTGATTTTTGTTTTCTGACATATATAGTAACTAATTAATTTTACAATTTTATACATTCGTATGCTTAGAAGTGTCAATTTGATATAAATTATGTCAGTTTGTCATAATGTCAGTTTATTATAAATTATGTCAGTTTGACAGTTAAATTATTAAAAGATGTTAAAATTATGCTTTTTGTGTTAAGGTTTGTTAAAAATTATACGAACTGACATATATAATAATAAATTTGGCACGATTTTTGTAGTAATTTAGGAAATAATTTAAAAAATAGAAATTATGAAAACAATTAAAGACCTTAAAAAATCCGATAAATTCAGTTTTAATAGTACAGTTTATACAGTTTCTAGAAAATGGATTAATGGTTTATCATCATTAATAGCATATGATAATATGAACGAAAGGTCTGATTTTTATTATGAGGGCTTGGAGGTTGAGGATGTGTCACCAACTGTCACCAAAATCTGACAATACATCATTATTACTATTATAAAGGTACTGAATAATTCAAAAAATAGAAATTATGGCTGATTTCAAAGCAAGTAAAGATCAACAAGACGTTTTCAATTATATAACTGATTCAAAAGGAAATGCACTCATTCAAGCTGTTGCAGGTTCAGGTAAAACTACAACTATAGTTAAAGCATTGGATTTAATACCAATTGGCAAGAAGATTGTTTTCATGGCATTCAATAACAGTATAGTTAAAGAAATCAAGAAGAAAGTAGATGAACGCATACATGTAACCACATTACATTCTTTCGGTGCTAGAGCCTATGGAAAAGTATATAAATACGAACTTGATGAACTTAAATATTTGAAATTGCTTAATGGAATATTTGCCAAACTAGATGGCGATGACTCAATTATCAAGATGTTTAATTATAACAAACAAGACCTACCTTTGTTCAATAATTTCGTTATTGAGGATGAAATCAAGAACAGCAATTTTGAAAGTTATAAATCAAACATTTTAAAACTTGCTGATCTAGGCAGAGTTAATTTCATAGATATTAAAAACAAAGAAAAGGCTATTGAATCGTTAAACGCAATTGTAGACAAATATGGAATTGAAATTATAAATGGTGAGGTTGAGAAGGCGTTTTATTTAATAGTAATAGGTGCAAAAATAACCGATAAAATTGATTTCACAGACCAATTATTCTTACCCGTTCTTTATGATTTAGAAACTTTTAAATTTGATTTTGTATTTGTTGACGAGTGTCAAGATTTGAATACATGTCAAAGATTGCTTATGTTGAAATCCAAAAAACAATATGGTAGATTTATTGCTGTTGGTGATAAAAATCAAGCCATATATGGGTTTGCGGGTGCTGATATAGATAGTTATAATGAATTAGCTAAATTACCATTTACAAAAATATTACCCTTATCTTGCTGTTATCGTTGTGGTAAAAATATAATCAAGAAGGCTCAAAAAATAGTTCCTCAAATACAAGCGTTTGAGGGTGCTAAAGATGGAGAGGTTAAGTATGATGGGAAAATAAGTGATATAAAAAGTGGTGATATGGTTTTATGCCGTTGCGTTTTTCCACTTGTTAAGCTTTGTATGAAATTTTTATCAAAGGGTATTAAGGCTAATTTAATGGGTTCTGACATTTCGGGTCAACTTACTAACTTGATTAAGAATCAGGAACGCAAAAGGGAAGAATTTACAATTCAAAATGTGATAAACAGGTTGAATATGGAGCTTAACAAAATTCTAAGCAAAACAGTGGCAAAACATAGAATATCAGAGAATCAAGCAAAAGCAACAAGCATATATACAACATATGCTGAAAAAATATTGGTAATCCAAGAAATAGCGGGTTCTGAAACAGATGCAAAGAAAGTAATAATCAAAATAAATTCCATCTTTACAAATGATGATAAAAATGATGGTATTATACTTTCATCCGCTCATAAATCCAAGGGGCTAGAGGCTGATAGAGTATTTTTAATCAACAACGATAAAATGCCTCTTTCATTCCCAAACATGAAAGATTGGGAAATGGAACAGGAAAAAAACCTTGAATATGTAGCCATAACAAGAGCCAAATCATTGCTTAGTTATGTACCATTAGAGGAATTTGATGCATACAATGATGCTGAGATAGTTATAGATAACAATAAACCAAGTGAAATCGAACCTAAACATATCGGCAAAATAGGTGATATTGTAAACTTAGTAGGTAAAATAACTGAAATACATGAGGCAATAAGCTCATTTGGCACAAACACTGTTTACACAATTGAGGATGAACATGGAAACATATTCGAAAAATGGGGTATTATAAATAAAAGATTTGTTGACTGTAAAACAGAGGCTGTAGAGGGTAGCATGATTTCATTTTCGTGTGAAATACGTGCACATAAAGAGTTCAAAGGTGAAAAAAGAAATCAAATTACCAATGTCAAATAAACGACATGACAGGCTGTCAATTTGGCAGCCTGTCAATTTGGCAGCCTGTCATGCTTGTTGTAAATTATGTCATTTTGACAGTTAAATTATTAAAAGATGTTAAAGCTTTGTTTTTGTAGTTAAAGTTTGTTAAAAATTATACGAATTGACATATATAATAACAAATTTGGCACGATTTTTGCAGTATAATTTCTTGAAAACAATTAAGTATTATTAATTATAATTTAAAAAATGGAAATTATGTTACACGAAAAATTTTATCTAAACTTAATCAGCAAGTCACAAATCACAAGTGCAAATGCTATTTTCTTTAACAAAGCTATGGGAACTTTTTTAGTTGCCAAGTCAGGAATCAAAAACAACAGCTTACAGCCTGTTGTAATTACAGCCAATGGTACTATACCCGAAAACGGTGAATATTCAGATGGTTTTGTTGAATCAACCGATCAATTGGGGGAATATGTAGAATTAATGAATTCTAGCAACAGCGACTTGAATGGTGACCTACTTTATGTCATTGATAACGGAAAGGGGTCATTACTTGTTGATTTTAGCAATGCTAATGGCGTAGATACAAAATCTGGTGGTTTGATACAATCTATTGATTTGGCTAGCGGTAGTGATTATTCGGTTACCAATGAAATCGTAATTACACCAAAATCTAAAGTAGGAACAAAACTTGATGTTGTTCCTAATGATTTCATTAAAGAGGTTATTGACGAAAAACCTAAAGCAGAAACAAAGCTTAAAACAAAGGTTGTTAAAACAGCAGTGGCTATCGGTACTATTGCAAATCTTTCAAAACTTGAAGAAACTGTGTTAGCCAAATGTATGGATGTTGCGGGGGAAGGTGCAATGAACGCAAACCACACAGGTTTTTCTTTCAGAGTTTGTGAAGGTAACTTATCAATGGCGGGTGCTTTTTCAACTCTGCAACGTAAAGGATATATTGAAACATTCGTTGACAAGTTGGATAAACGTAAGGAAAAATTTTTCAGAATTATCAGGGATAAAGATGGAAAACTTTTGTAGTTGACAAGTGAAAAAAATCGTTATTATAAAATGTGGGAAAACTTTAAATAGTTTTCCCACATTTTATAAATAATAATATAATTTATAAAACACCAATAAACACAACCTATCATGGAGCAAATTAAAAAATCCGTAATTGATTTACTTAATTTTTTGTCATATGATGAAGAATCAAGATTCCTTCCACAAAGTCAAAGCCTTTACTATAAAAAAATAGGAAAAGCAAGCGTTGAAAAACAATGTGATGAACTTGAAAAAGTTGATTTCACGATTGAATATAACATGAACGGATATTCGTTTGAATATATTACATTTGCAAGGGATAAGGCTAATGTTTCTTTACGTGTTAAATATGATGGTATAGCTATTTTACCAAAAAATGAATTCGGCTTACAGACAATCAAAACTTTCATATATCGTGCTTATACTCTAATAAACGATGGAAAATTAAATATAAATGTTTTACCTGTTTTGCCATCCTCCAAATTAATTGAATTCTTATCGGATAATCATATTGAATATAAAAAGGATGAAAATATTCAAATGGAGGGTGCTGTAATAATTAATATTGCATCGTTACCAATAATGGATATATCATATGAATCAATGGGTGATATAAGTTTCCCAACGTTCACGGCATCAAAATTGGTAAGAATTGAAATGGAATTATTTTGGCTACAATCATTGAGGAAATATTTAAAATCTCTGTCTAGCGTACCTTTAGACACACCTTTTAAGCCTACCGTTGAAGTTGATAATTGGCTTAAAAGCATAGGTATTACATCTTACAGCGGATATTCACAAAAAACAGAGGCTGCAGAATCTGATAATACTAATTCGTATAAAATTAAAACTTTAAAGACAAAGATTTCTTCATTATCTAACATACCAACGGTTGAGGCTGTTAATAAAAAAATTGCATCAGGCAAACCATTAACACCATCTGAAAATATATTGAATGATGCAATTAAATGGTTCAATGAATATGTAGCGGATGAATTAAAACCGATAAAATCTGAAAAAATTTATAAAACAGTTAGACAGGAACTAATATATCAACAAGAAAAGGAAACCGATTCAAATATAAAATTGAAACTTTTCCAAATATCACAAATAGGTTTTTATATATTAACAACAGGGAATTGGTTCGAGGACAAAAAAAGTTTCGAGGACAATACTTTGGAATTTGATTATAATGATAAAAAATTTACTGCAACATTTGAATTATCCGAAGATACTGTAAAATTATAATCATTAAGTACTATTTATTAAATGGGCTTCCAAATATACATATTGGAAGCCCATTATATATTTGCAAGTATAAATAAAATAAAACAAGATATATGATATCTAATCCAATATATGATAATTTTTATGCTGCGTTGTCAAGGAACTTTTTATCAACAGTTCCCGAAATTGAAAAATCATTTGGTAAATATTATGCTAAATTTGATTTTCAATATGCTAGCCTTGTTGATTACATGAATTCAACAATTATGACAGCTAGCCTCCATGGTTTAAAAATAAGTACGAATATTCAATCCAATAACGGTTCTATATCATCGCAATTAGAACAGGGCACTAAAAAAACATTCTCAACGGGTCTTAATGCTAGATCAAACACAGACAAAAGAATAACTATTGAATTCAAAATAATGAATAATTATTTTGGGTATTTTTTAATGAGAAAGCTGTTTGTTCATTTTAATAACTGTTATAACAATAATCCAAATTGGTTTCTTCCCGAAATAAATATGGGGCTTATTGACGATTATGGAAATATTATTTTTACAAATATATATGATGATATTGTATTTGAGTCTATTTCAGAAATGTCATGGAAAAAGAATGATGTAGCCGTACAATACAAGTCTTTTACATGTACATTTGTATATAATAGAAACTCAGAAATTGATTGCTTTGACCCTGAATATGAAGGTCATGATGGGTTAAATTCTAAGTTAAGGAACACGGATTCCAAAAACACATCTTACAAAGGATAAAATGCCAAATAAAGATAGAATATTAAAGAATAGATACACTGAAATAAGTGAAATAATAGACAATTCATACATAGCTGAAATTGTTGATATTGGCAAGCTTTCTGAGGGTAATGGTGCAATAAAACTAAAAATATATGGTTTAACGTCATCTGAAATCGGTGAAATAAAAACAGATGATTTACCTTATGCTTACCCTTTATTACCTCTCTCATTTGGCAGTAAGGATGGCGGTGGTGCATATAGCTCACCAAAAGTAGGAACTAAGGTTAGGGTTATTTTTATGAATGATTTTTATCATCAAAGGTACTTTGCACCCGAAACCTTGACATCAGGATTAAAAAAACTAATTAAAGACAATCCTGATGGTGTACATTCTTTAATGTTTGACGAGGATAATAAAATACAAATACATTATACTAAGAATTCAGGCTTTTTAATAGATTTAAAAGGTGCTGTTATTTCTATTTCTAACGATGCAGACAGAATATATTTCAAAAACAAGGATTCAAGCTCTGAGATAGAAATGCAAGGCTCTCAGATAACTATACTTTCAAAAGACGGAATAGATATAACATGCCAAAATAATTGTACTGTTAACGCACAAACAGTACATATTAATGGTGCTGAAACAAAGGTAGGTGCTAATCCTATATATTCAGCTGTGAACGGAGAACCTATGATGTTACTTTTAAAAGGTTTGGCTACTATAATAAATGCCAAAATGCCGATAGATGTAACAGCTTTACAATTAGTAAATAATTTAGAAAAGAAAATACTTTCATCAACTGTTACAACAACACCATAAAATTTAAAAATCATGCTTAAAAATTATACTGACAAACAAATATTAGACAGGGTAAAGTTATTACCAAGTTTTAAGGGTATACCAAAAGGTTATTGGATTGCAGGATTGAGAAGTTTATCAGATACACCAGATCAATATGATGATAAGGCGTATTTATTCAATGGGGAGCTGTTCGTTATGGTTATGCCAATAACAACCAATCCTGGAGCTTTTGGATTACTTAATTTCTTGACTTTCAATTCAAAAGGTTGTGCTGTAGCATTGGCTGATAATTGGAGTTATAATTGTTGGCATGGTGGATGGCATAAGGGCAAAATGAAGGCACTTACTCAAATTGGTTCTATTGCATATACAAGGGATAATAATAAGAATATGAAATCTGAAAACTATGGTAAAATCTATACTGATATTATTGGATTAAATTTTCATACCTGTTCTTATGAAGGTACTATAGCAAAACTTAAAAATTATTTTGGTAAATTAATTGGTAAATGGTCTGAGGGGTGTCAAGTTGCCTCAATACCTGAAAAATATTATCAATTTATTGCCGAACCTTACAAACAAATATCTGTAACATATTGTTTGCTTAAAGAATTTTAAAATTATAAATCTTTTAAATTAAAAAATCATGCTCAAAAATTGGAAAACATCTTTACTTGGGGCTGCTGTAATAGCAGCGGGGGTTTATGTTTTTGTAACTACCAAGGATTTCACTCAAACAGGTATAGCCATTACAACAGGTATCGCTTTAATGGCTGCCAAGGATGGTAATGTAACAGGTGGAACTATAAAACAATAGTTGTACAAAAATTAATAACAGAAGAGGCTCTAGATTTTATTCTAGAGCCTCTTCTGTTATTAATACACCACAAAAACGGTTTGAATTGAAGGAAAATACCTCGTCTGTAGTACGGTGAACTATTTTAGATTATATGTTATTTCTCGTACGAAAATTTTAGTTTATAAAATTCCTTATTACCATTTTTAGATTCCTTAACATTAAATTGCTTTGATAGCTTTTCCATCATAGATTTATCAACATCCTTTAAATCATTCTTTTTGATAGTCATTTTGAATGAAAAATCATCCATTTCATCAATGAATGATGAATGAGTTTCGGGATAATATTTTTGTAATAGCTGCAACATGCTATTGAGTGTGCATATTCTTACACCCTCTTTATGGTGTATTTGGATATCATTATGATCAATGTCTATCTTGTTGAAATTTCTGTAATTATAAACTATAAGTGATGCCTCATGATATTCATCTATTATTGGGAGCAAATTATATTTTTCTGATATATTGTTTGAACATTTGATAAATCCAAAGTCATTAATTAAAAAATAATAATTCTTGTTATCAATCTTATTGAAGAAATTGAATGCTACCTCAACTGTTTCATAGTCATATAATGATTTTAACATAAGGATGTTATCTGAATCAGTTTGTATATCTGATATTTTTTTGATGCCTATGTATTCAAAATCATTTATATCAAATTGGTATAAATTTACATTGATAAATACGGTATTTTTCATAAAATTATTTTTAATGTTTTTAAATTTATATTTTCCGAAGGTATTATTAATCAAAAAGAAACCCGAAGCCTATAACAGATTTCGGGTTTCAAATTCAACATAACATTAAATTATTACACAGCAATAAAAGACGATGATGTGACGGCTCTTCCTTTGATAGTAATACGGTTGATGAACTTTTTAGCAACACCCGCAAACGTTACAATAGTATCAACAACGGCAGCACCCGCCTCAATAAATGAGTCAGGATTGTTACTTCTGTCAAAGATTAATTCATAAGTATCAATTATCTTATATGTATCCTTCATTGTATTATAATACTTACGAAGGATTGTTGATAATGTTGCCCTCATTGTATCATCATTGAAATCAAATACATAGGGTTCGATAAGATTTGTTGTATCAATTTCAAATGTGATTAAAGAATCTCTAACATTCAAATTGTTAAGAGCTGAAACATATTTCTTGTAAGATGTTTCATTACCATAGATAACTAGCTGACCTGATTTACTTATGATTGGATTTATTCCAAATTCAATCAAAGCTCTATATTCATCGGCTAACATAGGATATTCAGTTCCTTTCACACCATCACCTGAAATGACACCCCTGATAATTCCCGCTGCGGGCTTGTGTTCATCTACAGTTCCGAATTTTCTCATGAAAGCATTGGAAACGAATGCTGCGGGCGGTACTGAATTTGTTGTACCATCTGTATCCTTAACTGTGATATTTGGGAAGAAAAATCCCGCAAAGCTAGCACCATCAACCTCACTAGGTAATGAGTATAGCCAATCAGGATTTTCATCAATGTTACCACCTGCAACTATATAATCAATGTTTATTTCAGGTAGAGGATTAACTGCCGTTGGTGTATTGGTAAACCTTGGATTTGACGATTTTTTGAATTCTTTAATTGTAGGTGCGTTAAGCAAGCCCAAGCATTTTTGTCTACGTTTAAAGAATTGTGTCAAGTAAGATTTACTTCCTATTTCAAGACCGTTGTTGAATGTATCAATAAAATAACGGAAATTTACAAGTTCAGGGTCAACAAGTGCATCACCTATTGATGTATCTGTAAGAGTTTTGTAAATTTTTTGAATCCTCATATTGGATTTATCGGGTAAAGATGATTGCTTAATTTGAAATCCATCCAAACAGAATAAATCAAGCACCGTGGAAACAGAACTAAATTTGTTAAACATTTCTACAGTATTTGTATTGGCTAATACCGAAACAACTATAGTATCAGCACAAGTAACTATGAAGGCATTATTAATTAATGAATCACCAACAATAGTATTCTTGATAGATGTTATTCTTGATAATATAGGGTTTTCTGATGTTCCACCAACCAAATACTTGCCGATAGAAATATTACCTACGGTATTGTCAACAATTACTGAATTGGAGTTAATTTGTGATAAAATTTCAATTCTTGTTGATAAAACCTCTTGTGTTGAAACAAAATTTGCAATACCATCATTGGAGAACGTATTTGCCGATACATCGCTGCTAGCGGGTTTAACCGTCATAGTTAAATCGGTAAAAATATCTATTTTGTAATATTCTCCAAAAATAGCTGTAGTATCAACACCATATGTTTCAGTTGAATATCCCATAATTTCTGTTATCATTATGTAATATTCATCACCATCAAGTAATATTTTATCACCTGTTTTCAAGTACCCTGATTTATAGGCTTTAACAAAATCAGAATCTTTGCCCGCAACAATTGATAAATTATCAGATGTTAATTTGAAAAAGTTAATATTGCTATATATCTTGGATACGGCATCAATATTAACATAGCTTACACTATCAACCTCTAAATCTTTATTGGCGTTACCGAGTTCAATGATTATTTGATTAGTAAATTTAGAAATTTTCCTTACTATAAGTTCCTGAGTTGATGTTGTTACAACACCTGATGTCACCCCATCAGCAGTGGCATTTCCCGAAAAAATATCACCAACTTCCACATATCCTTTGACATTTTCAAAGTTTAAGTAACCCGCTAATACTGTTAAAATTATCTTTTTTGGTAAGTATACAACAGAAACATGTGCAGCTGCAGTGTCAATTGTGATATTGCTTACCTCAAGATTTTCGGCAAATGTATAATTGTTAGTAAGTGCAGCGTTGTAACTCATTACATTAATGGCTGTTTTACCACTGTTGATTAATCTATGACCTACTAAGTCAAGAAATCCTGAATTTTCACCATATTCGAATGAATCAAGTTGTTCTTCATCAATAGCACAAATAGCACCAAGATTTAAAACCGATGAATTTATTTGAGAATCAATAGATAAGTTTGTACCATCTTTGTCAACAAAGTTAGGTATAACAATACCGCTAACTCTGAATTTTGATGCAACTTCATTATCAGCAATAAAGTTTTCTAATTGACCCGCAATAAGTCCATTTTTATCAAAGTACTTGCTGAATGTTGTGTCAACTGATAATGATTCATACTTGTTTGCCGAGTAATCACCAATAACAGCGATTATTTCGATAAAATAATCGGAAATTAAATCTGATGGATTCAGGTAAGCGGGTATAGCCTGATCTTTGTACCAATCACGAACTGAAATATCAAATCTTTTAGCCTCTATTTTTTTGATTATAAAAGATAATTTTTGATTACTCAAATTTACAAGAGAAAGCAACTTTGACTGATCTTGTGATTCACGTGTAGCCAATAAATATTCCTTTGATGGAACAAAGAATCTTTCTTTCTGATAGTAGCTAGCCAAAAGTTTGGTGTTTTTGGTAGAATTATCAGATGCTGAGTCCAACGAAAAGCTCTGATATTGTGCTGTATCGGCATCTGCTACGGGGTTTCCTTCAGGGGTTACCTCATTATTAAGAGGTATAAGGTTCATAGCAAGTATAGCTGATTCTTTCAAGGCTATTTCGGCTGACCTGTGAAAGAAAGAACCTTTTCTTTCAAGAGATTTATCGATATTTCCGAATAATGCTCTGAATGTTTTAGTATCTCCTTTTTCAATATAAAATGGTCTGTTTATATGACCAATTTTTGAAGAACCCACAACCAAACATACTTGTTTGTTGTTTACAGGTTGTGGAGTATCTGACTCATTGTTGATGATAGTCCAAACTCCCGCACCCTGATATTTGTAACGTAAATCACTTAGTGTGATTAATTGGTTTGCCATAATAATAAGGATTAAATGATGATTATTAAATTTTGTTTATTTATTTAACTGTTTATATATATAATAAATTGACATATATAATAATAAATTAAGGATAAATGGATAAAAAAACCCGATAGTAGCTAAACTATCGGGTTTTTAAATTTAAAATAGAATTTCGATTGCTATTAGATCAAATCGTAACCACCATCAACATTACTTTCAACAACGAAAGTCATGTATTGCGATTCAGGTTGTGTACCCGCAACAGCAATTTGGTAACGAGATTTAAGCAACGATTTCTGTGACATCAGACCTTCAACAACAGCCGAAATTTTTTCAGCCAAGATGTAAGGGCAGAAGAAAAGTCCTGGCTTACCTTCCAATGATTTTTTGAAAGTAACGATACGACCATCGTTCAAATCCATCAGACCATCTTCATAAATTTTGATTCCGTTAACGTCACCAACCAAACCAAGGTTATTGTCACCACCAATTATGTTCATATCGGCGGGTGCAGCAGCATAACCTTTTACGTCACGAATTGATGTAGCATTTGTTCCATTCATAACAGATGTATCAGCGATACCGTTACGACCACGATTTTTAACTATACTTGCTGAATAGTACATACGGGAAATAATCCTACGTTGTAATGTCGATAAATTTTCGGCAATAGCACCTGTAGCGGGAAGAACACCCTTAGAGCCTGCGATTGTTTTGGTTGTATCAGAAAGATCAACAAACGAATAATTGTTTGATGTTTCATCTGATGGAGCAATGTAACAGTTAAGCGATTTTCCTGTTACGTTATTAACGTTAACGTGATGTTGCCATCCCGCAGCGAAAATGTAACTCAAAATATGGTTATTCAAAGATTGAGAAAGTGCATCCTGTAAAATGGTATCACCAAATTCCAACATGTCAAAATCATGATCCATTTTGGCATCCTGAATTTGCTCAATAGTGAAATCAACAGTAGCATGGAATGTTCCCGCTGTAAAGTTGTCATTCCACATACGTGCCGAATAGTTGTTAACATTTGCTGTTTCACCAACTTCACGAGAAAGTGGACTAGCTAATGTTTTACCATTGTTACGAGAGGTAGACATTGGGGTAGTACCATCAAATCCCTGACCTGTAAACCCTGATACGAAATTGGTAAATCCGTTAACATAATCAACGGTTGCGGGGTCGTAAGTAAGACCATTAACAGGTGCTACTACAGCATCGATTATTTCGGCAACGGTTTTATCAGCAGAAGCGGGAGCAACGCTAACCAATTGGAAAATAATGTTTCCATTGTAATAATGTTTCCCAACAAATTTTAATGTTACATCACCGAGAACAACTGTATCACCCGCAGCATAAGCTGTTGTAGCAGTACCCGTAGCTTTAACCTGAAATACAGGTAATCGGTTAGTTGTTGAGTCTTTTTTACCGCCAGCATAGATAGGTTCTGCAACAACTACCATAATAGACGATTTGGTCATTGGAAGAGTTGTTAACAAATCAAGACCTGCCGTGGCAGCCGATACATCAACGAATACACCAAATAATTTCTGTAACATTTCAGCAGAACCACGTGAGGTATCAGCTGAATCCAAAGGATTGTTACCAAAGCTAAATGCACCTTTACCAGGAGTATTTGCTGTAGTGGCGGCTTCAAAAACTGACCGAGTATGTGCCATCAAAGCAATAGTTTTGATTTTACTTTCGTTTACTTTCATACCTTTTTCGGCAAAACGTTTTTCCAATTTAGGAGTCCAACGTTCAAAGATTTTTTGTTTTACGTTTGCATTCATGATTATGAATTTAATAAGTTTTAAAAAAATTGTTTATTTGTTTGTTACAGTCCAACCATCCGTTTGATGTAGTCATCATCATAGTCGAAATTAGTTCCCTCAAAAATAGCTACGTTGTTAATACCTTTGTCCAAGTTTAATGATTCCCAAATTGCTTCGAGTTCCAAATTAGATTTTGGGTTTTTAAATGCAACATAAGCTAAAATTTCGTTTTGTGTTTTGGAAGCCAAGGATTCAAAAACATTACTATATTTCTGAGGAATTTCATTTAATACAACACTATTCTTACCTGTTGATCTTATATTCCCCTTAACGGCATTGGCGATTATTTTGTTTATACTATCATCAAGTTTTTCAAAAACTTGCTTTCTTTTGTTAGCAAGCTTCTTACTTTCGTTAATAGTATTACTTTGTTCTGTTTGTAATTGTCCTGTTGCATTTACTGAATTTACTATAGCATTACTATATTCAGTAATGCTATTAAGCCTTACTTGCATTACAGCAATTTGTTCAGACATGCTAGCTATAACAGAGCTTTGACGTTCAACCTGAGTATTAACAGCATTAAATGTTTCAGAAATAACATTCATATATTCTGTTATAGAATTTACCCGTTTTGAAATTATATTTACTTTGTTTAAGCTTGATTTATTAGCCAAATCGACTTTTTGTGCTACAGATTCAATAGTAAGTTGATTTTGACCTTGTATAAAAGATTCAATAGTTTCATCATCATCGCCTTCAACCATATCGTAATCAGTACCATAAAGGTCGTTGAAATTTTGTATTACACCAACTTTATCAGAGGAAGGTGCATCAGATGTTGTAACAAAATTTTCAGCATTTTGTACCTCTTCCGACTCTTTAATGTATTTCGACCTTAAATTTTCATTAACGCTTTTGACCTTATCACAAGGAATAGAGCCAATCAATTTATCACCTTTTGAAACCTCAATAGATTCATTGACTTTCTTAAGTTCAAATTTACCTACAATTACAGATTCATTGATTTTTAATACCTTTTGTGCAGCCTGATTAAACTCTTTAAAGGATATATAGTCCATGCAATTTGTGAGCCCACCCAAGGTTTCATCACTTTCATAAATTCTACGGAATGTTTTATTAAATTTTCTTATTAAAGATTCGTTGACTTGGCTTTGATTCCATTGATGAGAATCATCATTAGATTTATCAGCCTCATAATCTTCCACCATTTTATCTGTAACCTCTTTAGCCGCTTCCTCCTCAGATATTCCATCAGTATCCGCTATTTGCTTGATAAGTTTTTTCTTTGATTCCTCAAATGTATCGGATTTTTTTGCTTCTTCTTTTTCGTTAACTACATCACCCATATCCTGTTCAACAATGTCAATAACTTTGTCAAATACCTCAGCATCATCAAGTATGGCATTTATTCTGTCAACAGTTGTATCTGTGACAGATTTTGCAACATCTTCGATTGGTGCACCTGTTGCATCGACTATTAAAGCAACGATATCTTGTTTATCAAGTGTTTCATCCTCATTTACTTTCAAACGTTTCAAACGCTTGTTAAATTTTGATTCATTTACTTTGAATCTAATTTGTGGTTTCAACGATTTTGATAAAATAATTAACGATTCATTGATTTTGCCAATGGCAAAATCAAATTCTTTTTTACCAACAGTTTCCATAATATTTTGGCTGTTTTTATATTGTTTTGTTTTTTCTTCGTTTGGTGTGAAATCATCAGGTTTTTCCATCAAGTACACCATTGCTTGATTTTCGGTTGGAAAGCACTGTTTTGTATCTTCCTGATATTCGGGAAGATCATTTATACTTGTTAAAGCTACCAACTTATCATTTTTGTAATCATAGACAATATGATAAGCTTCTGTTTTAGCTGTATTTTCAAAAATTTTAACAAATGATGAATGGTTTTCAACAGACTCAAGAACACGCAATAATTTGGCTTGCTTAAATCCTGGCTTGTAAACAATATCAAAAGTATGAATATTATCCAAATGAACCTTACCATCTTTGTCTATTATACCCGATGCCCTAGATGAAATGAAAATAGGCATTTCAGCATCGGCACAAGCTTTTGCATCTTTTCCCAAATGAGTGTCAAGTAATTTAATTCTTATTTTGACTTGTTTTGTTTCTATCTCATACCACAGGGCTAATATGATATGCGAAAGCTCCCTCATTTTAGGTGTGAAAATATCTTTTTCATCATCCTCTGCATCCTCAGGGTGGTCTAAACTTCCCGCCAATGATTTTTGTGCTATTTGTTCAGCTAAAGAACCATTAACAAAGCCTAAATATTCTTCCTCGTCATATTCTCTTCCGTTTCTGTTCCTTTCAGAAAAATCAGCACAGATACCTTCAAATATATAATCATTATACACCCCTGTAGAACTCTCATTTATCCGCTTCATTGCAATTTTGAAGCTTTCAAAGATCATTACATGTTGAGTTGTAGGAGTCATAATTTGTTGTTTTTGTTTTGATTATTTATTACTATGTCCATTTAATAATATATCAAATTATACACGGCTTCCATACCCCAAATTATTAAGTTTCTACATATAGATATTAAATTGAAATATGAAAATAATAATTAAACGGCAATATAAATAATAAAACACTTAACATTATGTGGAATTGCACTGTAATTGAAAACTGTCTGAATCACCAAATCGATAAAATGATGTTCGATTTCGGCAATGGAATCTTGCTAGTAACTGATTGTGAAACAAAAATAACTACAAGATATCACGGAAAAATAACAGTCCGTGAATATATAGATTGTTTTACCTTTAACGATGTAAATTCATTGGTTAAAAGCCTATCAGAGGAAATAATCAAGAAAAAAATGGTATAAAATGGACAAAAATAAAACAAACCTTATAGAGGCATTAAAAAAAGAACGTGAAATATTTAAAAATAACGGTAAAGATACTACAGATCATGATGTAACTATTGAATATTTGGAAACGGGCTTAACTAAAGAAAATCCTGATAAATTTGAATTACTTGATGCAGCAATTAATGATTATAAATGTCTGTGCTCAGATTATCTAAATTAGTAAGAAATAATTATGGATGAAAATTTAGAGGATTTGTTCTTGTGTTATGGTAAATTAACCCGAAAGCAAATCATACATCATACATCTACAGGTACTTACTCCATACCTGTATGCCCTGTGTGTGGTGAAATATTAAAATGGAAAAATGGGAAGTATCAATCATATTGTTCTAAAACTTGCCAATACATATTTTTCAATTCAGAGGAGTATAAGATATCTTTCAAGGAATTATCTATTAAAAAATTTAAGGTAGATAATCCTATGAAAAATGAAATGGTTCAAATATCTCAGCAAATATCAACATTTTCCAAATATCTTTCTAGAAATTATACATCATCTGATGAATATAAATCAGAAATAGAAAAAACAAGGACAAATGCTTTGAAATCAGATGGTTATTTTGAAAAAGGTTATAAATATATTGGATATTTAGGAAAAGGAAAACACAAATACTTTTGCCCTAATTGTGAGGAAACATTTGAAACCAATTTGTATAATAAGCGTAAAAATAAATCAGAAATATGTACCAATTGCAACCCTGTGAGCTATTATAAATTGAAATAATGACAAGAAAGATAATTTATGGAAACTCAGAGGAAGAATTAAAAATCATGCCAAATGACAGTATTGATTTAATAATTACATCCCCACCTTATGCTAACAGAAGAAAAATGGTATATGGCGGTATTAATGAAAATGAATATATAGAATGGTTTAGACCTATTGCCATTGAAATAAAAAGAATATTAAAACCAACAGGCAGCTTCTTTCTCAATATAAAACCACATATAAAAGACGGTGAAAGAAGTTTATATGTGTTCGACCTCATTTTAATGTTAAAACGAGAAATAAATTTTTATTTCGTAGATGAATATTCATGGGTAAAGCAAGCGTTCCCTATTGGAAACCATGGTAGATTTAAAAATGCTTTTGAGCCTGTATATCACTTTACAAAGTCAAGCCCTAATGGCATTACATTCAATCCATTGGCTTGCGGTACTAAAGTAAGTGATGAAACAATAAAAAGAGCAGCTAGGAAAAACTGCAAAAAATCAACCAATGGTGCTGTTATGGCTGTAAATCGTACAAATATGGGTGATTTGGAGCTTGCTAGACCATCTAACATAATTTATGCTTATAATATAACCAACCAATCTAGTAAAAAAATGAATCACAGTGCCGTATTTCCTGAGCAACTGGTGGAATTTTTTATTAAATCATTTAGTAATGAAAATGATTTAGTACTTGATATGTTTGCAGGTAGTGGTACAACAGGTATAGCATGTGATAAATTGAATAGAAATTTTATAATGATTGATAAAGAAGAAGATAATATACATCTTATGGAACATCTTATTAATAAAAAAGATTACATACCAATATTTGTTAGAAACAAGCATAATTTACCTGATAATTTACCTAATCTTATTTATATAGGTAGAGGCTCTGCATTCGGAAATCCATATTCTCAAAAAGAGGACACAAAAGCCGAATTTGTAGTTTCATCAAGAACCGAGGCAATAGAATCTTATAAATTATATTTTAATAACAAATATGAATCAGATTTAATTTTCGCAAGTGAGGTTAATAAATTAATCAATATATATGATTCAGGTGAGGATGTAAATCTTGTTTGTTATTGTAAGCCAAAGGCATGTCATGGTGACTATATAAAGCAATTTATAATATCTCATAGTGGAAAATTAAGCCTATTTTAAATATAAATTTGTATGAGTTGTATAGAATGTGGTAATAAAAAAACTGTACCGAGAAGAAAAATCTGTTATCAATGTAGATACAAGAGGTCAAAAATTTCTCAGCCTATACATCTAGCATATTATTCGTTAAAATATCACGCAAAAGAAAGGAATAAAGAATTTTCATTGACATTTGAACAATTTGAGCAATTCTGTGTTAAGACAAATTATATAAGTAAGAAAGGAATCAAAAAGAATAGCTATCATGTTGACCGCATTATAGAAACAGAAGGATACAATATTGGCAATATACAATTATTAACAAATTCAGATAACATACGGAAGTATATCAAATTTGTAAGAATAAATGAATTTAATAAAAAAGAATTTACAGTTGAAACAGTAAATTATAAAATTGAAATCACAGCACCATTTTAAATATAAAATTAAAAACATTATGGCAGAACAATTGTTTATAAACAGATTTGAACCAAAAGGAATTAATAATTTCGTTATACCACAACGTATTAAAGACCTTTTCATTGATGAAAATAATGATGAAAAAGAATTATCGGGTAATTACCTTTTTTATGGCACTCAGGGTTGTGGTAAATCGTCATTAGCCAAGAAAATTTCAAAAAGCTACAGACACTTATATGTAAATGCTGCCATGTCGGCACGTATTGACTATCTTCGTGATGTAATTGATGAATTTGTAAATGTTCACCAAATTATTGATAGCGATGATATTAAATTCAACAGGAAGATTGTTATACTTGATGAAGTTGGTCAGGTGGTTTCTGATACATTTTGGGAAGGATTAAAAGGATTCATTGATATGTACCAAGAAAACGTGTCGTTTGTGTTTACAACCAATTTTTTTAATAAAGTTCCTGACCCTATTAAATCACGGTGTAACAGCATTAATTTTAATTACTTGGATTCATCAGAGGAGGAAATATGTAAAAGGGGCTACTTATCTAGAATGAAAGGTATAGTAACAAAATTAGGCATTGAGCATGAAAATTCAGATATTATACGGATAGCTGATAAGTTCTTCCCTGATTTCCGTCAAACATTGGTTTACTTACAATCACTTGATAAATCAGGTATTAAATCGCTTTCAGCTCAAACATTACAAAATTTTGAAATGAGGTTTGTTGACGTTTATGAACTGATACTTAATTCTAAATCATCCACACCTGAGGCAATTCATAAGATTATAACACAACAATATGCCGTTATTGCCGATGAAATTATTGCATCAATAGATGAAAAATTTGTTGGTTACATTCTTGAAAAGGATAAAGCCAAATATATGAAATTCATTCCTGACATCATTATATTAACAGCCGATTACTCATTCAAGCAGAAAATGGCTGTGGATGGTGGAATCTGCCTTAAAGCATTAATTTTCTCACTTATTAAACTTATAAATAATTAAACACAAAAATGGCTAAGAACACTGTAGAACCAATCTCATTCAAGGAAGTTGCTAAAGAAATAACCACTAGTTATGGTATGTCAGATGCATTCGCATTAAATATGCAATTACTTTTTGAACGTTGTTTTGACAACGAGGTAAAACAACGAGGATATAGAAGGACATCAAAAGTATCCAATGTTAAAACTGTAAAGGAAATGAAACATATTATTTCTAACAAGGAATATTGTCCACTTCCGATAGAGGTTATTCCAAACAATATGGGCATTGACTTAAATCAGGTTGACACCATAGAATGGGAAAAGCAAATCGATGGTAAGTTAGTTAATCTTACTATTAATTTTATGGCGTAAATTGTGGCAAAACTTAAGGAAACAGATTTATCAAAACCAATATCGAATTATTTTCAATCACTATTTCCCGATTGTGAAATTTTTTACGAGGTAAAGAGTTATGGCTCTCGTAAAATAGATGTGGTGGTTCGCTCAAAGGAACAGTTGATAATATCTGTTGAACTTAAGTTAAGCCTAAATTTAAAAGTTATATATCAAGCACATACCAACACAGAATTTTCTCATTACACCTTTATAGCTATCCCCAAGAAATCTGTAATGAAGATTAAAAAAGATTTCATAATATCAATATGTAGAGCACTAAATATAGGAATTCTTATAATCAGTAATTCGTATAATGAGTTTAAAACAGAATTGTATTTCCACGAAATCATAGAAAAAAATCCAAAGAAAAAATTAAAATTATTAGAGGGTCAAAAAACATTTTCTCAAGGTGGAGAATCGGGTGGGGCTTGTTATACTCAGTTCAAACAAACCTGTGAACATATAATAAAATTCCTCAATACCTGTGAAGGGAAATCATGCGAATTCGATTATCTTATTGATAGTATTGATCATCACTATAAAAACAAAACATCGGCAAAATCCTCGTTAAAGAAGTATATTGCCGATGGTGTAGTAAAGGGTGTTAAGATTGTAGGAAATGAAATAAGTATTATACCTTAATTTGTTTCCATTGTACCATAAAATCATCAGGAATATCAATAGAAATAACCTGCAGCAATACTCTTACTTTTTCCCAAGCAAGCACGTTGTATTCAAGTTTTGTGTGAAAGTCCAAGTCCTTATTAATTTCAATTTCCTCACGAAGTCTTTTAATGTGTTCATCGATTGTTTTGGCTGTTGTTTCAAGGCTTGTAGGATTTAGCATTGTTAAAACTGTTTGAACACAAGCATAAATAGATTGATGATCTTTAAGCTGTTCCTGAGCAATTTCAAGGTTTTGTTGATTTTCATCTGTACTTTCCGCTTCAAATTTTTCAAGTGATAGCTGTACCTGTTTACCACACATTTTGGTATTCCCCGCTATAACTTGGAACATAGCCGCTTTTTCTGATGGGTCGATTAAAAATTTTGACATTTAATTTTAATTTTAAAGATTTGTATAATTGTTTAATAAATTGATAGATTATTAATTCTACTAAATGTTTCTTCTGTACAGCAGAAAACCTCTCTTTTTAATTCTCTATATTCTCTAGCTATTGAATGGTTCTTAGAAAATTCAAAGGCAGCGGGAAAGTCAGGCGATATATTTTCTCCATATTCAGAGTAGAATATATTATAATCGCTGTTGTCTTTCATCCATTGAAAGAATTCATCATAATTAAAACCTATACCATTATAATGAGATTTCTTGGATTTATATGGTATATCACAGTAAATTACTGAATCTTTAACTAGTTTAATATTACGATAATCTTTATTAGAATACTGAATCTTTTTTAAATCATCATTCAGTTCCACATTTTTAACGCCATTGTATTTCTCTATATGCACAAGCCTAAATTTATTAAACCTTTTGATATAAGACCTTTTTAATTCCAAGGTTTTTAAATTAGTTAAATCTTTCAGAATATCAAATTTTTCGGGCATCCATTTTTCAAAGCCATCAAACGTAAAAATATAATCTAAATCCTTTTCATCAATAGTTTCATTTACAACTATATTATGAAAACATTCAGTTAATTTTTCCTTGTCTGTGTGGTATCCATAAGTTAGTAAATCACCACAGTATGAAAATACAGACCTTATTAATCCATCTCTAACAGTTTCATGAGCATCTTTAGATTTAAAAAACTGCTCTCTTGATATAAATTCAGTTATTGCTAATGATGTATAAAATGTTCCATTGAATATACTTTCAACAGTAAGCTGTACATCTTTTTGTATGTCGTTATACAAAACTTTATCAAAGTATTTAGAGGCATAATAGCTCACAGAGCCTGAACCACCAAATAAATCTATGAATACTTCTGAATTTGGAAATCTGTGCTTGAATTCAGAAACAATAAAATCAGCATTTTGCTGCTTACTACCTTTGTATGATAACATTGATTGATTGGCTTATATTATGTCAAAATAATTAGAAAAATAATGTATAATCATACCGAAATCCTCAGCAAATTTTATTTCTTTGGCAGTATTATCACCAATATATTCATCAACATCAATAACAAAAATGCTATCAGACTTAAGTATTTTACATTGATGTACGCTATGTAATGTTTCTATTTCTTCATTAGTCAATATTATATTGTCAGACTTTGAAAACATAGCTAAAGAGTAAACGACATTACCTTCTAATGATAGTTTTTTATTAACTTCTTCAAAAACTGTCTTAAATTTAGTAGAACCACACAAGGTTATATATTCTTGCTGTGGTAAATTTAATTTTGCTCTTAATTGTTGAAACATTATATTTTATTTTTTATTACATTAATGCCTGTATACATTTTTATATACAGGCATTAATGTAATTTTCAATGAGTGATATTAAAATTCCTCTAAATCTTGTATGAATTTACTATATTTTGGTCTATCTTTTTTGTCACAAAAGTATGATATATCATTAAGTCCTTTTACAATTAATATCAAACTTGTATCACCTTTTGGATTAGAAAATTTTAATTCTGATGATATATTGAATATTATTAATTAACATCGCTAACACCGCTAACACCCGATTGATTACCACAATCTTTACAATCTTTACAATCTTTACACGAATAACAATTGGTACAATTGGTACAATTGGTACAACCTCTGTCAGCTAAAGAATATTGACCAAGTTTTTCACAATTAGTACAATTTTTGGAATGGTCAGATTTAATACAATTTTTACAATCATTACAGTGTTGACAATCAGTACAATCAGTACAATTTTTACAAAAATCACAATCTATACAATTAGCACAATCAGAACATTGTATACAATTCACACAGTCTTTGCAATTTGTACTACCTGCCGTATCTATACAATTGGTACAGTTCTTTAACTTCGTACTGATATATGTTGCTTCTCCTTTTTCATATTTGGATTTACTCCATTTATTACCATTATTAGGGTCAACCCAATAATCACCATGTGATTCTAAAATTGTATCATCACTATTTATGTTATAACCTTCAAAAATTTTTAATTTCTTCATATTATTTTATATTTTTATATAATTTATTGTATTCTAGTCATAACGAAATCATAAGTAGTTTCGTTAACACAGGTTATATCGAATATTGGATATTTTTGGTCACCCAAATTATCAATAGTTCCAATAAGTTTAGAATAAGCTTTATTTGAACCCGAAACAGAACCATCGGAATCGGTGTAAATATATATCGCTCTGTTTTGTATATCAACAGGATGATTAAAAACAATACGCATGGTTTGCCCGTTTTTCCATTTTGTTGATAAATCATTTACTTTGATTACCAAATTTGCTTGAGCCGTTTTTTCAATAAAATCATTCTCATGATAAATTAATGTTGATAGAGGTTGTAATACAATTATGTTATTACCACTTAGTTCATTGCCCGTTGAAAAATCAAAATTTTTCTTGATAATATTATTATATTGTTGGGTATTGTTGGTTAATGTTATATTTTGGTCAGTTACTACAGCCGTAATACCCTGCATTCCATTTACAGAAAATAATACATTAACATCAACATCTGTTTTGCCTTGAAGTATTTGAGTGATCTGAGCTTGTTGTTTACCAAGTAAGCCCAATATTGTAGATTCATCAACATTATCAACCAATAATTCATTTTGTTTTTTTAGTATTGCTGAAATGGTTGTTAATAAATTGGAATCAGCTAGCAACCTTTGATATTCTTCATTTTGAGCAATTAATGTTTTTGTGTATGATAACAGTTCCTCATAATTTCTTGATAATAGTTGAATGTTATTTATGGCATCCAAGAACATTGACATTGACAAAGTATTGTAATCGTTTACTGATACCTCTATCTTTTTATCAACAGTATTGGTCGAAACATCAAATTTAAAATTAAGTTTAAGACCATAACCATTACCTGTGTTTCCTAAGAAATTAGATTGTTTTATTTTTTCAAGTGATGTTATCTGAGATATTACATCAACTACAGGTACAATATCGTCAAGAAACAATACACCGAATAAATTTGTTGACCTTATAGTTTCATCATTTGCATCATATACGTCATAATAAAGCAATAAGGTATTAAAATCAAAATTTGCCGCACTTGGTGTATTATTAAACTGTGTAAATGTTGAAATTTGATCTATGTTATCATTATTATAATTTACAACCTCTTGATAATTTTCAATATCAAAATCTATTGAAATGCCATCAAGCCTTGAACGTTTGAATATCACAGCCGTGCTTCCACCACCTCTTGATATAGTATCAGTTGTAGCATCGTTAAATACAGGGTCTGTAATATAAGAATTTACAGCAAACGCCTTTGAACCATACCAAGATGTTGGTTTTGATGTACCGTTAACAACATACGTCAGCCCACCCTCATTAATGTCTATATCATAAACAGCATCAACCGACAAACCTGCAGATGTAGGATTATCATCAATAGTTCTACCTTTTATATATTCGGGGCTTGTAGTAACCTGTATTACAGTATCCTCATTATAATTTTCATCGGATATAGACTTGAAAAGCACGGTAGGTGTATTACCATTTTGAGATGGAATATTTATATAGACCTCGTTGAACTGATTTTCATTTTGTTTAGTGTTAGAACCTTGCATTTCTACATGTCCTATATATTCCACAACTCTTTTGTAAGTGTTAGCGGATGTGTTTTCCTCTAAAAATCTACTGTCGGCAAGAGAAGATACTTTCTTTGTGTTATCAGCATTTTGAAATCTTAAAGCACCAATCTCTTTTAACCATTTAAAGAAGATACGCTCAGATACTGTCCTTAAATTAGCCCTGTTATAGATACTTTGACTTGTAAGATTAGCCTCAAAATTCATGACATAGTTCTGAAAGCTTTCAGAAAAATCAAGCTTATTCTGTGCATTTGGTTCTGTTAATTGAGTATTTAAACCATTCACATAATGACCCTCTATGTTTAGAAAGTTCATAGAATTTTGGGTATTACCACCTAATGTTGGTTGTATTTTGGGTAAGTTTAATAATGCATAATGTGAAAACAAAAACTTGTTAGTATTGCTTTGAGGCATAAATGATGCATTGAGGTCTTCCGATGCTGACGGCATTGTAATAAATACACCCTTTTTAAAAAGTGAGAGAAGTGGAGTAATCATATAAATTATATTTTTAATTATTTAACTCGATGTATAAATACAGAAATGACTGTCATTATAAGCAATGACAGTCATTAAATTAATTACTTTACTGTTGTTGTCTGTGTATATCAGATTCAGAGTATGCTATCAATGTATCTTTACCCATAACAAATACGTAGCAATGGATTCCTTTTACCTCCCATTTTCTGAGTAATTTTAAATTACGCATATTACTTGGGGTTTTTACAATTTTTGGGGTTTCATTCTTTGGTATTGTATATGCATTGGATGAAATGATACCAAAACAACAAACCAAAACAACACCAACGATTATTGCCACCTTAACTGTAGTGCCTATTGTACGCACAATTAACTTTCCATTTTTCATTGTTAATTTTGTTTAATTATTAATTTTTTATATAATTTTTATATTATGATATTGTCTTACGTGTCAAATATCCTTAGATTCTACTCGTATAGTCCTTAATTTTGACATTAATTCTTTATGTTTTCTTCTGTTTTCAATGGCTTCATCTGATTCAACAAATATTGCATTATCGGGTAATAAATTTCTAAAATTTAATGGTATATCACCCTGATGCCAAAGGTTTTTTGTCTGAACAATACGACCATCGTTAAATATGATTTTAAACTGTCTTCCGCCATGACCTTGAAAAAACGTTTCACTACTATCAGGATAAAAAGTATAATGGCTACCATTAACAATGGCTATTTTTTTTGAGTACCCGTTTGTACCATTTCCGTAGCTTTTAACTTTCTCATTCCAAAAATTAATATGAAAACACTTATCACCACACATTACGGGAACTTCATCCCTATAATGAGATTCCTCTATTTCTTTTCCGCAAACTATACATTTTACCATAATATTAAAATATTGATAATTTTTGTTTCTTTTGTATTCTCATAATTTTTATAGGTAATAGTAATTCATCGTGTCCACTAATTGGTTTGCCTATGTACTCATGGCAATAAGAGGTTCTAGAAAGTACTTTTTTCATCATTCTTCTTTTATAAATACTGTTACCATAATCTATATCGCTTCTGTATTTGCCATTCTTACTAGTACCTCTCCAAAGCGGTGATTTATTGCGGTGTTCGCCAAGTGCGGGGTTTATAGTTTTTGTAAATAATCTCCCACCATTATGAACTATTATTCCCGCTGTAAATTCAGAAATTGATTTGCCTATACCCATACCCTGAAAATCAGGAAGTACAACAGTTCTGCTGAGTGCATACCCGTTGGGAAAGTTACCCGTTGGGAAAGTTTTATAAACACATATTCCAACAGGAATGTCATCCCATACAAATACAAGATATCCGAAGCCCTTGTTAGATTCCGAGGTTAGATAATGATGTTTTTTAAAGATTTCCCAAGTATTAGGCTCTGTTCTATAGACTTGCAAGTCAATTTTAGGTCTTCCTTGCCTTCGGCAGTCATGTCTTTTGGACATGCCTCCATTTTGAAGATTAACAGACCAATCAGGTAATAACCATTCTAACACATCATAGTGTACCGATGCAATTATTATCTTTTTGTTTAATTTCCTTACATATTTTTGTATTGCGAATGACATGGACTTTGCAACATATCTATCAACAACCGATGTATATTCGTCAATGAGTATTATCTCACCATCTTTTGATGATGCAATTAGATAGGCTAATTTTGCTCTGTATTGTTCACCATTTGAAAGTAAATGAAAAGGTCTTAGCCATGTGGGAACTGATGAAAGCCCAACAGATGTTAAAGCAAATGTAGCTTCTTTTGGGTCTAAGAAATTAAAGTTACTTATAAGTGCCTTGTTAGTATCAAACTTTACATCAGGTATGTTACCAATTGATCTTAATATCGATGATTTACCCGAACCGCTGCTTCCAAGTATTATTCCAATGTTCCAATCAGACTCATTCATTTCTGATAAATCAAAAATGATTTCGGTTGATGTTTTATCAGAGTCTTGTATATCAAACGTTGAATAAACATATTCTGTATATTCGTCATTGATTATTTCATGCTCAAGATTTATCTTACTCATTCTGCACCAAATTTATCAACACACAATTCATATTCTTCCACAGATATTTCCCTAAGTTCATAGTTTCCAAGACATCCTCTAAAACCTCTTAAGTCGTTACAAATTTTGTCAAATTCTATTTCTTCGGATTTACTAAAATCATCAGTCATAAAAGTGTCCTCAATAAAATTTTCTTCATCTAAACCATGTCTTTTACAATATATAAAACTAGCCTCAATAATCATTAAGTTTTTATGAGTCTTTTTTAATATCCTTGGTGTGATTTTTAATACATCAGTTTCCATAATGTTAATCTATTTGTAAGTTTAAGTCATTGCCTGTTAAAAGAGCACCGTTTGTTATAGCCAATTCATCGAAATATTTTTGCCAATCGTCTGTTTTGCCAATTTCAAAATCTTCAACATATGGTATTGGTTTACATACCATACCATCTTTAATTGATATTTTACCAAGTATTTCATTTTCTCCCAACAAAACGAATTTTTCCTTATTGAATTTAACGAACACACCCGACATATCACCATAAAAAACAATGTCTGATTTATTAAATTTATATGCCAATGCTGAAATTGATACAACCACACCGACATTACCCGCCAATGTTTCACCAATTATGTGATGATTTATTTCAGGTTGCCAAACTAGCACATTTTTCTTTGTAAGTTCCACGAATTCACATAGCTCAAGAACTTTCTTTAATTTATTTTCCATTTTATTATCCAAAAATATAAGTATTTACTAATGTCGATAACATTTTTAATATTCTTTGACGTTTAAGGTAAGATATTTGTGATTTGTTAATTACACACATGTCAACCTTGGATTCCTTAATTTTTATGTAAATATCAGTGCCTTTTATTGAAAATAGCATACCATCATCAGTACCACAGCTGAATAAAAATTCCTGATATTTATCTATATTTTTAAACTCAGTATTATCAGAAAGATATTTTACTCTTTCTATATATTGTGTAACATATTTAGAACTCATATTATTTTGTAATTCTTCCGCAGAATTCAAAAAATTAATTAATTTAGGTTTTAATAGTTCTAAATCGTTTAATTCTTTATTATTAACAGATAATATAACCATTTTACTATTTTCATCATAGCATGTTAAATGATAAGGTATATAATTAGTATTTTCACTTTTATCAATAATGAATGATATGTGGAATTTTTGGCTGTACATCATTATTCTACCATTTTCAATTTCAAAAAAAGGTAAAAACTGTTCAAATAATGATGTGCTAATGGATTGCAGTGCATCAATTATATCTTTCATATTTTAAATAATTAAAAATTTATGATAACTGTTATAGACTTAGACATATTAAATTCTACTGATGATGATTTAACAGACCTTCTATACGTTTATATCCAAGAGATATTAATGGTACTCAATACAGATAAAACTGAGGTGTTGGGGTGTCCGACTATGACAGTAAATTTAGAAGAATTAGTGTATGATATAAATCTTGATGAATCAGCTATACAAAAATTGATACTTGATAAATTGAGTCAATACACATCTTTATATGATAATTTTGATACTCAAATCAATGTAAAATTTGCAAAAGGAACTGAGAGGGATGTTTGTTTAATAGATTTCTCCATAAATTCAGAAGCCAATTTTTCTTTAATGATTAAATAAAATCATTAAAGAAAAATTGGAAATACTTGTTTATCCAAAATGAGTCAATTATATCATCTATTGGCTTGGCAACCTCATTAACGCTCTTACCCTTTTTATTTTTTAACGATGCAAACTTATCACAGTCATTAGTCATAAGTTTATGAAAGCCACAAGCCGTCAAATTTTCATCTTTCAACGCAATAAAAGATATAAGTAATTGGTACTTGTCAAAATTACCACCACCCGCAAATTTTTTAACTTGTGGTGCTGTTACCAAAAACAGATCATCCATTTCAAAAAATGTGGTTTTTAAAAGGTTTGACTTTAATTCCATTGTGTTTTCAATAATTTGTATGAAAGTATCAGAAGCAGAACCATATGAATAATTCTCAAAAACTAATATATTCCTGTTTTCATTGGAAACATGCATGCATATAAAATCAGATAATTGCCTGTTATATGATATACAATTATTTATATGGTCTTTTTCCCAACCCGACAATCCATTTACTCGTGATTTTACCGCTTTGATTGGTGGTCTGTGATATTTTTGAACGATTACATAATTCGTTATACTTTCAGCTATACTTTCAGTTTTTTTATCCTTATATATATTTACAAATGATAAAAATTTATGTGATTTGGTGTCACAATTATATATTGTGACACCCGTTGAATTAAGTGAATAATCTACACTTACTATTTCTGTTTCAACCATTATTTCTGATAACTTTTAGTAAATGTTATATCAAATGAAAATAAATCCTCAACACTTCTTTGAGCAATGTCTATACCTATCTTTTTAGAATAAGTAACATTTCCTATGCTTCCAATGCCACCAATGTTACCTGAACCATCGTTACCCGCACCGAAAAAATCAGTCATACGTGTTTGAAACAATATAGGTATTTTGATCAATGAATTATTCAATGTTAGTCCTTTATTATACATCTGAGAGCCAACATATAATGAACGGTTTAGTTGTGGGAATATTTTAAGATATGCACCACAAGTATCAGAGCCAATTAAATACTTATCCCATTCAGCAAACCCGTTTTTTTGTGGAAGTTCAACTATTTGTGTCAAAGCCGCATTATCGGAAAAATCAGATTTTTGACTAAATTGTTTTTGTTTATAATAGTTGGTTTCACCAAATTTTTTTGATGCCAATATTGTTTGATAGAACATTGGATAAATGAAATTACCATTGTATTTGAGATATCTAGGAATAAAATCACCTAATGTTTGATTACTATAGATGTTATCACCGTTGCTATCAATGGCTGTTCTTAAATTTTTGTAATTAGTTGGCTGTACTTGTATATCAGCATTGCCACCCAAAGCGGGATGTAATTTGTGTACAGCGAAAGATGTATTGTTACCGCCACCATTAGGGCTGAACAAAGCGTCAACATCCCATGAACCATTCCATATAAAATCCTCAGCACCCGCACCACCTGATAATTTCAAGAAATTGTATTCATCGGCTGTGTAAAGTGGTTCGGATAATGAAAAATCCATATACCTCTGATAGAGTAATTGACCATATGCTTGCATACTTGCATATTCGGGAAGCTCTAAATTAGGGTTTGAATTTTTGAAAGCAATGTAGTCATTATCAGTTTCTTTATAGTAGCTATAGCCGATAGGTGATAAGAAATATTTTCTGTATTGGTTATATTCAGAGGCATTTCTTATGTACCCATTATAATCGACTGTTGGTAGAAATTTATTGTAATATCCAGGAACGAAGCTCAATATATTTGAATCGTAATTGGTTTTATTCCTTATAACAAGATAATAAGTGTCATTTATTATCTTTCCTTTTCTGTCTGTCAATTGTTCAACCTGATCTCTGTAATAAGGTGCTTGTATTTGTACAGATGACTCGTTTTCTATGGTTGTAATTAAATTACCATTAGAATCTTCAATATAAATATCAATATCACCTATCTGAGTTAAATAGTTTGCCTTAATGCTTGAAATATCCTCTTTCATGGATGCAACTACCTGTTCAACTGACATTTTTTTATTTTCAGGTGTGAAGTAATTCATTGAAATATTTTCGGCAGCATGATTGAATTTTTGGTCTGCAGAACTTGATGAATCCTTTAAATGTTCATACAGCCCGATAGATTGTAATTCTTGAAATAATGTAGATAAAAAATTGTCAGATGATAATTCTTGTATTATTGATTGATTGTTTTTTACCAAATCGGATGGAAACTCAACAATTACGGATTCAGCCCAATCTGATACTATTGCATATATTGGATATCCCACCTCTGAAATAGACCGTACTCTGATTTCAACAGTTTCATTTTCTGTTATAGGAATCATTACCTCATTTATGGACATTTCATCGGCATTTGATTCAACCACATTTTTCCATTCAGATTTACCCGTATCTTTATTGAAGACTTTAAATCTCTGAGGTAAATCTAACAGTTTATTCCAATCTGTTGAGGTTGCACTAACCTTATTGCCGTTTTTATCAATATAAGATGTTGGTTGGGCATTGGTAGATGTTTTGTTAACTGTCAGGTATCTGTATTCACATTCAAATTTTATAATACCTTGAGCACCTATTTTATTGACTTCATCAGTATAAACATCACTTGGTATATCAAAAAATCCTCTTATGGCATACTTTGGTGAAAAAGTTCCGTTTGTGTTTATTGTAGCAAGCAAATCACTAACAATGGACTGATAATTTGCCGTTAAATTTTTACGTTTTGTATAAGCATCATCAATTTGGCTTTCAATTTTTGATCTTGAAATATCATAAGTTTCAACAAACAATTTACCTTTTAAATTGGTAATGGAAACATCAACAGATGCAATTTCAGTTTTAATTTTTTCTTTCTCAGCATATTTTTCTTTGATCTGAGATTCCAATTGTTCCTGTTTATGTTTGTTTATTACACCAACAGTAAAATTAGAAACTAATAATGATGGGGTATTTGGTGCAATATAATCATCTAAACTAGTATGATTTACGGCAGCTAGGTATTTGATTCCGTTTCTGATATCAGAAATGTTGGCGTTAAAATAATCTGAAAAAGAAACTTTATCTTTGATTAACGTATTTGTTACTATGAACTTTGATTCACCCCAATTTGACGAAACTAATGATTCATTGGTTACAATTTTTATAAATGGTGCAAACATTTCATTTATATCAATAGGAATTTTTGCCTTTATATCTTCATCATACAATCCAAGAATTGATAATGTACCGACACCTATTTTAACAGCATCAAGACCCTCAATTCTTTGTACAGATATTTCAAATGTATCATAATCTATAAATGCTATTTTATATATTGTGGATTTATTTCCGCTACTATCATTTACAACAACCTGATCACCTATTTTCAAAGATTGTTTTATACCTGTGTTGTTTTCTACGTATGATGTTGAATCAATTTTGTACAACATAGTACCAACAACAAGTGCCTGATTGTCAGATATTATTGATTTCCTATAAGACACAACATCAAAGTTGCCCGAATATTTAAGCATTTTAGGTGTTACATCAACATTGTAGTCTACCTCTTTATAATAAATGGCTTGTCCATCAAGTACGGACTTTAAATCATTATACTTATAAATATTGTTTTTAATATAATTGCTGAAATACGTTAGTTTGGTTTCATTGGTTTCAGTTATAACAATCTTTCTTACTACAGCCGACTTTACATTTTTATCAAAATATGGCTTAAGACTTATGGGTATAAATGCTTTAGGTGTTACCAAATTTTGGTAAACATCATATTGTTCAACATCAAAAGCATTTATTACGGTTGCTGCATTTATTACGACTGTCTTGGGTTCTTTAGGTGTATTTTGTGCAAGTATTATCCTTCTTGTACCATCAGGTAAAATTATGGATGATTCTAAAATACCTATACCCGATAAATTATCGAAGTTTTTTTCTACTCTAGCAACAGCCGATAAAAGGTATGCCATGGATGGTATCTCATATATGCTTTCCGTTGAATCCTCGTTTGTATATGTCAATATAACCTTCTCATTTGATGTAAATAGCATTTCAGCATAAACTTTAATGAGATTTAGTCCATTTGCATCACGTCTTATCAGTTCTTGAAGGTACTTATCCATACCGCCTTTAGTGAGATTTTTAGCCATAACTATTTTATTATATTATATTTTGATTATTTAAATCTAGCCTAATTATAATAATGTATAATAATGATTTACTTAAAAATATTAAAAAATGAATAACCTTGTAGATATATCGATTCTTTTGAAAGGATTCTGTAACATGTACGGCTCTGATGTAACATACCTTACGCAAAGAAGTGAAAGAGAGGAAATAATCGATAAAGCTTATATTACTCTTAATTCTATCTTAAGACGATATCAATCAGTAAGTAGATTGATATTTTGTATAGATGATGTTTTTACCAAAAGTTTCAGATATGGTTTGCCTTATGGTGACTTATATAAGTCAAAAAGATACACAACACCGCCACGTTACAACCCCGAAGGCTACAAGGAAATGGTGCTGGAACTACGGCATAAATTAAATATGGCGAATATAAGTAATATAGCCGTTTCAAATATGGAGGCTGATGATCTTGTTTATTGTTTAAGCAACCTACTTTATCAGTCAGGTGAATCCGTTATGATTATATCAGCAGATAAAGATTTAAAACAGCTTGTAAAGTACAACAATGATGCTTTTATAGCAATGTATAATTATCAAAAAGCGGATTCCGCATTTCATTTTATTTCACATGATTTTAAGATTGCTAATGAATCATCCATGGAATCATTTTTCAATAATTCACCGTCATCTATGAATAAGAATATTATTCTTGAAAGACATGAAAAAATAGTAGCTGAGGAAATACTGTTTATAAAAATTGTATCAGGTGATACATCAGATTGTATTCCAAGTCCTTTTAGATATCCAAAAGGAAGCCAAACTGTTAACTATACCGAAAAACGTGCACAAGACTTATATGATGATAAATATTCTGAGGCATTTTTATTAGGTGGTGATATTGAAACAATTTTTGGTGATAAACAAATTTTAGGAGAATTAGCCAAGAATATACTTGAAAGCGTAAAACAAGAAGTTACACAAGAGAAAATATTAGAGCTTGTCAAAAATCTAAGAATTAACAAGAAATATATTCGTTTGCATTACAGTGAATATCCTAATAATCTCTATGATATAATGGAAAAAGAATGTATTTCAGAACTCAATAAAGAAAAATCTACAATATTACAATAATTATGGCTCAAAATTTAAAGGATTTTACAGATAACTTATTCAACAAGGATTATTACAAAAATGTTACAGACGTTGATAAGAGGTCTAATTTCTTTATGGTATCAAGGCAAATGTCTTGTAAATATCCTGTTGAAGCATGTAAGTTATCATCTATACATGTTCACAAAGAAAGTGTAATGGATTATTGGCATGAACTTATGATGAAAGAGTGTGGTGGTAGAAAACCATCTTGGTTATGGGTTTATCCAAATGCAGGTATCGACAACAATAAACTAGACAAAAAGCTTGTTGACAAATACAAAAAAATAGATAAGGACATTATAATTGCTTATTGTCAGAAACATGAAATTGGTAATATTGAATTGGAACTTTTGAAAATAAATGATTTTGAAAATCTTATTGATAACATTTCAAGATCAGCATTATAAAATACAATACACAATATTAAAAAATAGAATATTATGAAAAAATTAGCAGAAAGATTAAGGGAAACCGCTGAATTAATAGCAGCTGAATTGGATAATAAACAAAAATTGACTACTTTAAGCAAAGAAAGATTAGAACAGCAGAGAATTGATTTAATAATCCAAAAAACATATGATTATTTTAAAAATAATTGGCTTGAAAAAGCTGAAGAAGCAGCTTTGAATGGCGAAACTAATTTTTATGTCATATTAAATAGTAGAGGAAGAAATGAGTCAATTGAAGAATACGACATGACATCCGATTGTTACAATGTGACGGGAGTATATCTTAGTGAATTGTATGATATAATAATGAATAAGAAAGGAAAGGATTACTTTGAAACATTATGTAAAGAAATTGAATCACAAGGTTTTACAGATGTACAAATAAAATGTAAGAGTTGGAACGGTACTACATTTTCATGTGAAAGTTACACAGCATATATCATACATTTAAGTGCTAAATTTTAAGTTAATCATAATATTAGAAAATAAAATATTATGGATACGATTTTTGAACTTATCAAACCCAATCCAATACCTGAATTTATTATTTGTGCTGCAAATTATTATTATGATGGTAATAAACATAATCATATGCCCAAAAATATTGAGGTAGGTTTTGTGATTTGTGGGAGAAGGCATCATAACTGCATTGCAACATTTGCTCAGTTTATGGGATTTTTTGAAGACAACAAATATAAAGGTGAGGCTATAAAAACTCGTAAAACAGAGGTACAAGGATTCCTTACAAGCACTGATAGATTTGTTGACCGTAAAGAGGCTTATAAAATAGCATTTGAAGCAAACCAAATTATCGGTCCAAACAAAGGATGCCCTGAAAATTCAATAGGTCTGACTAGCGAGGACTTGTACTAATTTAAAACTTATAAATTATGGAAAAAGATAATATCAAATTTATTGATGGTAAACCATACTTGATAACCAAGGCATCCGTATTACCTACAACCGAGGACAACAAAGATAGATTACAAATTTACCGTAATTCAGAAAATAAAAAATTTGTCATAGGATTTATGAATGCAAGAAGTACGAAAGATGCACCGCACAGCGTTTATATTACATCCAATGAAAAAATATGTGGTGGTGATAAAGTGCTGCTACACAACAATTGGGTTGTTGAAGCTGTAGATTTCATAGGTAATATAGGATATAAAGTTTCAAATCGTACTGCTTTTCTAACATTCCAACAAAATGATAGAAAGATTATTACAATTAAGCCATCGCTTGAATTTATCAAAAAATTAATCTTCTCAGAAATAGAACCATTAAATATTGATGTACTTACAGAACTTACAGGTGGAGGTAAAGAGGAGGTTTTGCTTCCAACTTGGGATGATGATATAAAAGTAACTTATAACGATATACCATATAAATTGAAGCAAGTTTCAGGTGGCTTCCATGTTATTCATACGTTAAAAAACAATTGGAATAAAAATGAATTATATGAATTATTTGAAAAAGCCAAGCATGATACGTTACGTATGGATGGATTGTATGATAAGCTTCCTAATGGATGGGTTGAAAACATACTTTATCAGATAGACAAATAAAACTATGGATATAGACAAAACACAAATAATTAATGTTGCGGGCAGACATTTTACTTTGGCAAAGGTTATAATGCTAGATAGTAATCATGAACCAACTTTAAAAGGTGGTGAACTATGGGTTAATTATGATAGCAAATTGAAGCTTTCAAGACCTAATTCTATATGTCCTATACAATCTTTCAAACATCTTTACATTTATATTAAATGTAAAATAAAAGAAGGTGATTGGTGCTATGATTCCGAATTTAATATAATATTTCAAAAAAATAAGTTTGCTTATAAATTCAATGATAAGTATCAATTTAAAATAATTGCCACAACCGATGATATATTAACCGTTACTACTGTTAATATATGGAATAATGGCGAGAAATCAGCATTACCTCAATCAGCATTACCTCAACCATCAGGGCTATTTATTAAACAATATATTGAATCGTATGGTACAGGTGCTACAATCACTGACGTTTTGGTAGAATGTGAAACTCAATATCCAAGTTATAAAGATTCATTACATGAAACTAATGGTATAGAGGTTATTAAGGTAAATCCTAGCAACAAGGTAAATCCTAGCAATATAATTAATATAATAGTACAGAAAGATCATTATACTAAATCTGAACTAATAGATTTTGTCATGTGGTATTCAGGAATGGATAAAGACAAAGTTATAAGGCAAATTAATAGATATGAATCTGGATTAAGGTAATATTAAATTATGGAAGAAGATAATGTATACTTAGGTGATGGGGTTTATGCCTCATTTGATGGGTTTCAAATTTGGTTGGCTGTTGGTGACCACACGAATAATATAGTAGCATTAGAACCTGCAGTTATGAAAGAGCTAATTAAATATAAAGAATCTATTGATAAAAAGCTTGAAGATAAATACAAAAATGATACTATGAACTTAATTGATAAATCTGAACTAATATAATTAAAACTATGGACAAAAAACAATTCTTGGGGGTAAATTTGTTATCTGATCTGAAATTCATTGATACTTTTAGAAATACGGTTCATTTGTTAACAGGTGTACAAACCGATATTAACAGTTCAATTTATTGTGGTGGTATCTATTCACACGGTGTATATATGTCGTGGGAAAATTGCACCCCAATTTTGCACCATATTTCTGATTTGTATAAATCAATTACGCATAACGGTGAAACGTTTATACCAATAGTTGAACTTGCAAGGTTAGCATATTCTAAATTAAATTGGAATTGTGGAATTGAGGAAGATATTAATGGTATAAAGTGTTTTTTGTACTCAAAAAGCGGCAAAAAGGAATATAGATTTCTTTATTGTGAAAGTGAGCAGTCATTTTCTACTGTTTCTATTCCACAGAATGAAACCAAATACGTTCCGTATCAGTTACAGCTATTTCAAAAATTAATAAGTTGGCATTTTAATTTAATGTATGAATCAGAACCTTTTATTGATGTTAATTCACTTCCCGAAAATCCTTACAAATAATTAAAATTATGAAGATAGATAAAAGTCAAGTTATTGCAATGGATGGTAAATATTACGTTAAGTCTAATATAATATTAGCTAGTTCTACATCTTTACAGAGGGGTGATATAGTAATTGAGAACGGAAAATTGAGAATTGCTGAATCTTTATCAAAAGATTTACTAAACACAAAAGCTAAACCACATCATCTTTACTTCATTGTTGATGAATTAATTGAAGAGGGTACTGATTGTTGGGCACTCAATCCAAACACGAAATACTTGAAAGAACACTTGAAATATTATACTACTGATTCTAAAGGTATAAAGTATGCTAATGGTTATAGATTGGCTGATTGGAAGAAAATTATTGCATCTACCAACGAACTATTGGATTGGGATACTATTTCTACCAAGAGCCTATTACCAAGACCATCTGAACAATTTATAAGACGATTTATAAAGTCATGTAATATCATAGGTGTTGCTAACATAGATTCATCAAATTATGTAAATGCTTTAGTTGAATGTACTTTTGAATTATCAAATAATGAAAATGAAGCAGGTAATTTAATTCCTGAGTTTTACCTAAAACTTGATGCCAACGGGTATATTATTGTAAAGATACAATTGGACACGCAAGAGCAAACATATAAGCCAAATATTGATATAATCAAAATGGCTATTTCTAAAGGTTGTGAATGTAGCAATAATGGTAGATATTTGCAAGATATTCAGGCATGGTTAAGGGATGAACATGATATACATGTTCAACCTATTATTCATTCATGGTCTAACAGAACTTACCAATTTAGAATTCACAGTGATTTGATCTATGTTAATTCTATGAATTATAAGAATACGCCAATAATCGGTACACATGATTACGCTTTAGAAATGGGGCTTATTATTGCCATGGAAAGTGTTCCTACATTATAAAATTATAAACATTAAAAATTATTCTATTATGAAAAAATTAGTCTTTTTACTTTTTATTATTTGCATCTCTTTTTCCTCGTGTTCAGACAACGGATTGTATCGGGTTCAGCAGAAAATAAATACCCCGCATTACAAACACATGTAGTAAATTAAACACGTGTAGAATGGATTGGGCAACTGCAAGTACCACGAATAATCAGTATAGTGATTTAATATGATAGGGTATTGTGCAAGTATTAGGTATCCAATACACGTGTTTAAAAACAGACTTTATTAACTAAATTATTAACAATTGAAACAATTTAAACAAAATGAAATTAATTAAGCCATCTTTTGAAATTATTGGTCAACAGTCGGGTGAAATTGGAATGCTAAAGCACATAGAAACCTGTGGTAGAGTTGCTTGGAAATCAGAGGATAAAATTACCGATGATTCCCATATCAAGTTTCTTGAAATGCTTAAGGGTGTTAATCATGGTTCTGTACTAGAGCACGGTACTATTTATCTCACGGTTAAATGGTACTCATTACTTATTATTTTATTTTTCTTCCTTAACAAATATTCCAAGGTGAAAAATTGGAAATATATTACAACTAATTACAGGGTAATAACTGACAATAATAAAGTTAATACCATGAAGAAATACATGAGTAAACCTACAAAATTTCATGAAAAGAGATATACAGTAAGATTTATTTGTGATAGGGGTGTTTCACATGAATTTGTAAGGCATCGGGTATTCTCGTTTACTCAGGAGTCTACACGTTTTTGTAATTACATCAAAGAAAAATTTGGTAATTGTATAACTTTTATTTATCCTGTTTGGTTACAAGGTAAAGAAGAAATTGTACAGGGTTTGGTCGATATGGCAAATATAAACAATAAAGATGTTTATGAACTTGGTCATGATGAATCCATGCCTTTAGAAAAAAGAGGACTTTGTAGTTTCGTTTATGATATGTCAAATTCCGAACACGGATATAATTTTCAGATTGCTGCAGGATGGAAACCACAACAGGCACGTGCCGTACTTCCAAACTCTCTGAAAACTGAACTTATTATGACAGGTTTCATGACAGATTGGAGGCACTTCTTTAAATTAAGATGTGCACCCGCAGCCCATCCACAGGCTAGAGAACTTGCTATACCTTTGCTTGGTAGATTCCAATGTTACACAAATAGCTTTAATAATATAACATTAGATTAAATAAGTAATAAATGGAAAGGGGTGCTACTAGATTAGTATTAAAAATTGGGGAATTTGTTATCAAATTCCCCAATTTCACATATAGCCATCTAAATTTTCTAAATGGCTGCCATGCCAATTGGTCTGAAAGAAATTTTTGTAAAGTGTTCAAGAATTATGATAATGGTAGACTGTATAATAAAGTTGCACCATCATTATTTTGCTCAATTTTTGGACTAATTCAGGTTCAAAAATATTGCAAACCTCTTGGTAGAGAATTGACTGATAATGAAGTTGAATATTTTAAAAATGTACAGGACTTTGATTTAAAATCGACAAATTTTGGAATATACAAAGGTAGAGTTGTGTGTTTGGATTATCCATGAAAGTATAAATAATTTTAAACAACACAGATTTTAAACAAAGCCTGACAGTATTATTTACAATTGTCAGGTTTTTTTGTATTTTGTAAATAATAAAAATTTGAAAATGGGTGATTTAAATGCTTTATCGATATTTAATAAAAATGGTAATAAATTAGAACTTTCCTATAATAAGGAATATGATATATTACAAGGTATAATGTATCTACCTGAGGTTTCAACCGATTTGATTGAGAATGAAACCTTATTCATACTTGAGGAAACAGGTGGTGAATTTATACAGCCTAAATCATTCGGTGATTTAACCGTTAGTTTGATGAATTCCATGGATTATCAAATTTTTACAGTTGGAAACCCACATGATGAATTCCCCAAGGTAGAATTTATAGATAAGAAAGTTTTTAATGTGGAAATTCTACCACCACAATCTATTAAAAAAATAACAAATGGTAGGTTGTACAATTGGTATGCTATAACAAACACTAGAAAGCTTGCACCTACAGGATGGCGTGTTCCATCAAGATCAGATTGGGAAACTTTGGTAACATTCCTAGCAGAAAATGGATATAATTATGATGGTAGTATTACAACAAGTTTTAGTAATAATAAAGTGGCAAAAGCTTTAGCATCTAAAGAGGGTTGGAACATATTACCTAGTACGTATGTTGGTTCTGCAGGTTATAATTCATCCCTGAATAATTCATCAGGGATGAATCTCTATCCATCAGGTGTTCAGGTGGTTTCGGGTTCACAGACAGCATCAAATGCAATGGGTAGAGTGTGTGGCTTATCATTTACTGATATGGGTGCATATGGAGCTGTAATTAGTAATGGTAATTCCTTTTCATTTAGTACGCCAACAGGTAAACATGATGGTATGTCTTGTAGATTGATTAAAGAGGATGGTGTATTTGTAGAAAGTGTAATTATTGATGGTGATGTATATCATTGTGTAAAGCATGGAAATCAAGTCTGGTTGCAAGAAAATTTGGCTGTTGAACATTATAGTGATGGTACGCAAATTGGCTCAGACTTTATAGGTACTAATGGTGCTGTAACAGCTTATAATGGGGATGAAAACAATGTTTATATTATTACAACAGTTGAAGGTAGCGGAAACATACGTAAGCCATTTAGAGTAGATTTTGCCGTTAAATCATCTACAGAAAAAACAGTTATAGACAAATTGCTTGTCTATAGTGCTTTAATTGGGAGGATAATAGCTGAAATCTCAGTATATATAGAGGTAGTTGGTGAGGATGAAAGGTTAACGGCAAAGCTTGCTGATTTCGGGGAATATATCACAGCAAATGAGGAATATATATTCCGTAACAGTGACATCAAAGAGGAACTTACTAATCATATATTACTTAATGAAAAGAAAAAGGAATTTATTCTTGAAATGCACAATATCAAGCCTTACTTTTCAGCTTATAAAGGTCTTATAAACATACTTAACCTATTTGATTACCCCGATTTAACACTTAAGGAATATTGGGTTGATATAAAGACGGGAAAATATATAGCAGAAGATATTAAACTATATGAACAGGGAAGACTTGACGAAACTATACGTTATAATAGCCAACTTAAAAAGACCTCATTTTTCGGGTTGTACTATCCAATAAATCATACTAATGGTGAATATACACAAGATGGTTTGCCCGAAACAGTGGATAGTTTCATGTTTTCAAACGAGGAAATTATAATAAAATTGTTTGGTCTTAAGAATTGGATTAAAGACCGTGAAATCGGTGGTATTTCATCTATTATAGACATTATTGGTGAGATAACTTACTTTAACAAATATGACATAAATTTTTGGTATGATGATTGGAACTTAATTTCTGAATCCATCTCACAGGATAATATTCGCTTTTCAATAAATGGGGTAGAGGATAATAACATAATAAACGTTCTACTTTCCGATTTATCAGGTTTTACATTTGATACACCTATTAGCAAAGTAGGTGCTGTTATAAATGTTAAAAATTTAACCTTTGGTGTACAGATTCAGGATGTTGACGTTACATTTGAGCAATTAAAAACAGAAAACGCCACATATTCAATATTTTTCAATAATGTAGATAAATTCAAGTATTATCAAATAGAATGGTCAGCCGTTTCTGTTAAAACAGGTTTATTAGTTGATTCCAAGATTGGTAAACTTGATGATTTACTAGAAACTACACTTACTTTACCAAATAGTGGACTTTTTAACATACAAATGAAACTGTATAAGTTTAATAATGAAATGGCTGTATTAACCAAACATTCAATAATTAATGTTTCACCAAAATCCATCTCATTGACCGCCTTTGTTAATACAAGTGAAATTATAAATCAAACACCTGAATACATAGCACTTTTTGATACTTATGCACCTAAAACATTAAAGGATTTTAGAAAGATAAAATTTGTTGATGATGATTTCATGGCTTATGCAAATCATAAGTTTATGTTCTTTGATAACATACAATTCAATGATATAATCTCTCAGACATTCCAAACATATGGTCAAAATTTCAACCCTGATAAAGATTTGTTACCATTTGCTAAGGGAATGACTAAAATATTCACTGATAATGTAGCCATTCACGTTTCGGATACCATATTTTTCAACTTGAAGAGGTCACAATTTGTTGGTAAATCAAATGCAAATTGGAAATTACTAGATGAAAATGGAACAGTTATTGTTGAGCTTGATAATTATTTATTTTTCTGTTATACATTTTTCAAATCGGGAAAATATTCCTTACAGGTTACATTGTATAATAATAAAGGTGATAACAAGACAGAACTTTTCTCAAATTATATAACTGTTCATAAATATAAAATAGACTATTAATACGGTAAAGCACATGAAAAAGTTAAGAATATATTCACGGCTACAGACGATATACTTTCCTTGCACTTTGACCATTTTTGTGGTATCAGCATAACAAAGAATCATTTTAATACAAAGAAACCATCAAGGATTAACTTGGTGGCTTCTTTCATGTTGTAGTTTTTACATTATCGCAATGGTTACTACTTTACTGACATTTCCAATTCTTAATATTTATAAACTAAACTATTATGCACGTTATTTATTTTAACCCTCATATGGTAGTTTATCTTGTGAGTTCCTTTTAGCCTCATTTTCTCTGTCGGTAATAACTGTTTTATATGCTAGATCAATGCTATCACCTAATCTTACCAATGAGTTAAATGTTTTAAGTTCTTCACCCTTAAGTTCAGATTCAACCTGTTCCATAGTCATATCCTCAAAGATATTGATATTTTTATCTGTACCTGATGGTATATTAGCCTCAAAAATTTTTAACTTTTTCATATTTTTAATTATTTATAATTTATCCTGATAACCTTTTTTAAGTTCCTCCAATTTAAGGCATGCATCATCTATGATTTCCTGTGCATCCTTTTGAATTTGCTTACCTGTTTCCTTTGTTTCATCAAACATAGCTATTAAATCAGATTTAAATTCAGTACCTATATTCTTGAAATCCGATTTTATCCCATCTATGAAATCCTTGAAAATGTTTACACTTTCATTAACAGGTTTATTCAGTGTGTTAGATTTTTTCATAATGACAGTTCCTCACTTGCTTGAATTAAGAATAAATATTCCCTTGTTGTAATCATGTCATTTATAAGTAAATATAGCAGTCTATCCTGATACATGTTACATGAATTATAAACCAAATGATAAATATAAATGTCCTCTACCTTAAGTTGACTTTTAAAATGTTCAATCTGTTTTTCTTTAGATACAACTAAATTAAACGCTGAATCAGCCTGATAAAACATTTTGGTATAACGGTTAGCCTTTAATTCTCTGTTAGTCTGATGCTTAGCTGAATCACTTGCTTGATATAATATAGTCAAAACATTTTTAGGCTCTTTATTTTGACTGAACACAGTTATACATGTTAATAACATCAAAGATAAAATAAGTGTAAATTTTGTTCTCATAATTTTAAAGTATTATTAAATATACAATTATTACTATACACAACCCTATTTTTAACAAGGTGTAAAGACACCCTATACTTTCTGTTTGTTTTGTTGGCATAACTTTAAAATTAATTGGTTATCTCTTGGTAAGTATTATTGAGTAAGTATTATCAGATGAATCAGTACTTGTAATTTCAATCTTTTTTCCATCATCAGATTTAACTTTCCAATTGTTATATCCAAGACCTGAATCATTAAGTGCTTTGGCAACAGATTTTCCATTATCCTCAGCACCTGTAATTACTATTTCTACAGCTGATGCCATATCCTTTGAACCTGTATTTTCCAACTGAGGAAATTTTGCCTCTCTCATGTTATCGGATAAATTGAATCCAAAACTTGATAAAGCAGCATTTGTACCACTTGATATACGCCAATTATCTCCAATAACTGATTCATTTATTTTGCTTTCAAAAACTTTTGACTTTTTCATATTGTATATTTATTTTATTATTTTTATAATCTGTGTAAAGACCTTTGCCATAATATGTCCAACTTTCTATTAATTTTGGACTCTGATTAAATTTACCAACTAATTGTTCTGTTGTCATTTGCTTGGTTTCAGTCATTATGTAACAATAAACTGTATTCCTTTCCAAGGTGGTTAACTTACTGAATTCATTGGTATCGAAAAATGACAATAATTGTGAATTTTCCATTACATAAATGCGTTTTGAGGTTTGAACATTATATCAGGATTTATTTTATTTTCAGAGTATAATCCAATACCATGTTCAACCCAACCACGTGCCAAATTTAGTGAAATATCTAATTTCTTGGCTACATCGGCTAATGTCATTTTACCTGATTCAATCATAATATAACTATAAACAATATTTCTCTTTAATGATGTTAATTGTTTATAATTATCAGATTTTAGGAATAACAACATTGTATTGTATTCACCCGATTCAAATATCTTAAGCTTTTTCATATTAAAATAAACCCTCTATTGATCTATAACCCTCGTTTGTTATTTTATATAGTTCAAATTCCTCACCTTTCACTTTGAACATACATTCAAAAAGCATACCATCGTTGTTGACACCAAAATAATAATCATTACTAATTTTGACGTGATCTAAAATGGTAGAAATTTGACCAAGCCCATAATGACCCTTGATTACAAAATCAACATGGTCTATGTTCATACAGCTAATATAGAATTCAAATATTTCATCCATATTAGCTGTACTCAGAAATTCCACAACTTTCTGAGATTCATTAGACAGCTTAGCCGATTCATATATTCTATTGGTTTCCAAGTCCTCAGGTGCGTTATACATTTTGTTTTTAATTATTTAATATACAAAGAGGTTTCAAAGGTGGGGTATTATTCGGTAATTTTTGGTTGGGAAACTTCTTCTGAGTATGTTAATCCACATTTTTTATACGACCAAAATCCACCATCGTATTTTGAACCACCAACCAAATCTCCTGTAAGTATGGCAGACAACCCTTGACCTTTAGTTTGCTCAGTTATATCCTCTGCTGTGAACAGGTTATGTTGCATGGATGGTTGACCATTACTATATATGCTATTTTGGGTCATTGAAGAAATTAAAAAATCAGGGTCTTCATTCTCAGAATATTTTTCCAATTCCTTGAAGTCATTCCAATCGGTAACGGTTATAACAATAGCCATTTTACCAAATTTCCTTACAAATGTGTTGCTTTGAGTTGCCATAGTTTCTACATTTTATTAAAATGTTGTTGTTAACTTATCTTTGTCAATATATAATATTTCAAGATTTGGGTCATTTGAGGCATTACAATATGTAAGTTCTGATAATACTATACTGACTTGATTAAGTGCTGAATTCCAAGGAAACGTATACTGATGATTATTGCTATCTTTAGGAATAACAATAACATTACATGTAATCAAGTGACCTTTATCATGAGATTCATTAGAAAAGCATCCAAATCCATGTATATTAGATTCTTTTATATATAACATTTTAAATATTTTTATATATCAGTAGCAAAGATTATCAATTTGTTTCTTTGTATAATATCGAGGTTTAAGATATGGTACAACCTGATAAGTACAAACGCCAAGCTTTATAAGGTTCAATTGTTTGGTTATATTTTCCGCAGCCTGTTTGAAATTAAATTTATGTGCAAGCTCAGGACTAAATTCATCGGCATATTTCCAAGATTTAATAACGCCTTTGTAAATTTTTGTATATGATATGTATTTTACAACGTAAAAATTGTTTGTACATTTGATAATATATTTTTCAGCCATATTTATTTGTCCAACTTAGCCATTATATATTTCGTGTGTTCCAATTTCCATTTTTCCATTATACTTATAAACTGTTCTTTAGTGATTTCGTGATTTGAGCCATTTCTACTTAAATGATTGCTATCTGAAATATGTATTCTAAATTCATCTGTATATTCTGCTCCACCCATCACATGTAAACCTGTGAAATTTATATTATAATCATCCACATAATCAATCTTATCAACTCTTGTGATAGATGTTGATGATATTTGATAGAATTTACCAATATATTCATCGTATTCTCTGTTTTCCTCAATTTCAATAAGCTTGTCTATTTCCGAGATATCAGATAGCTTGGATACCTTTAATGCAATTAGTTCTGTTATATTCATAATTAGTATAAATATGATTTAATATGTTTAACAGTTTCCATAGGTACTATAAATTTACGTGTTTGCTTGAAAGGTTTATTATCTATATAAGGTTTCATTGAGAATACTTCTTCGCATATCAGTTCCCTTGTTTTAAGGTTCAAAATAGCTAATTTATCCTCGAAATCACAGCCAATTATACTAACTTTAAGCTCTATGGTATCATTGACTATATTTTGTTCATGTATATCCAATTTAAGAGTTATTTTCCAATTATTCAGCTGTGAGCTATAAGATGTTTTATACATATTTTTGATATTTTTTATTTGTAATACATGTCCTCATTCACATAAATGTTTAATATAAGTAAATCTATCTGTTCTTGGGTTAAGAATGTTTTGAGTTCCAAGAATCTACCACTACATCTTTGCCTGAAATTTATATATAATGTTTCAGCATCTCCTTTGAATATACGTTGGAAAGTTAATAAATTAGCATTGTTTTCAAACGTTCTCATTCTACTTTCAACCACAGCCCAATTTCTTAAAATGGTTGATAGAGGTTGATAAACCTCATTAATGTTGTCTTTGCTTATTTCTATTATAAAAATTTAAGAATTACAGTATTTAAATATAAATTCAACATTATCATCCTCTTTAATTACGCCTAACTTTATTTGCTCAGAAATATAATTTGATTTTGTTTCAGAAATATGATATGTGCTTATCGCCTCTACTGATAAAAAGAAAGGCATTGTTTTATTATTAACTAATATTTGGTAATTTCTGTAATGTGCATTCATATATATTAATGTGTTTTGGTAATATATAAATTTACCATGGATTCAATGCCATATAAAATTGCTATCGAATTTATGGAAATGGAGTAGGATTCTCCAAGTATTTCGATATAATCTTTGGATACCATATTAAACTTTTTATAGTCTTTACTGATAGCACAATCACGTAATATAAGTTGAAATGATTCACTTAACTTTGATTTACGTTTATTAAATATTTTTTCAGCACTTTTAAAGGCTTCGTAATTCCTTTTCATGGATTCATAATCTTTCCTGATTACTGTTATCATATTAGTAGACTTTAAGTGATTTTTCTAACTGTTTTTCCTCAATCCTCTGTTTCATTAGTGTAAACATTGATTCATCTTTTTCAATCATTATGAAATGTCTTCCCATTTCCAAACATGCTACACCTGTTGTACCACTACCTGCAAACATATCTAGAATTACATCTCCCTCGTCTGAGTGAATTGAAAGTATATCTTTGATTAGCCAAATGGGTTTTTGTGTCATATGACCTACTTTTTCACTTTTCTTGGTAAGTCCACCTTTGAATTCAGGTATTTGATATTTTTCACTTTGACTATTGAAAACCCATTTAGCCTTTTTATTGGTACACCAAATAGCAACCTCATAATCTGTTATATATCTTCGATTTCTGTTTCTAGGCATTGGATTAGTTTTCTTCCATCTCAACATGTCTTTGATAACTAATCCGACACTTTCGCAATATTTCGCAATCTCTCCGATGTTTTTCCAATCATTAAAAATAATCACAGAACCATTCTTGGATAGTATTCTAGGTATTTCATCGATGTATGAAAACATATCAAAATCCTTATCCCAATCTCCAAAATCTATTCCCGACCTACCCATGGTTTTAAAGTTATTTTTCCGAGATATAACATAAGGTGGGTCAGTAAGTACGAGATTTACGCTGTGGTCTTTAATTAATTTCATTTCGGTTATACAATCACCTAAAATCATTTTATCCATATACTCAAATATTTTTTAAATGTGATAATTGTAGGACTTGAGCCTACAAGGGGCTTTTGCCTCCACAGTAACCATATCCTCCGACTTATTAGGTACATCCTGCAGCCTATGTCAATTCATTAAGACCATTCCATTCACTTTCGTTACTAGGTTAGTGTTTACCATTTCTCGGCAAATTATCAGTTTATCATTTATATTTGAAAACCACCAAAGGTATCCAAGAGATATTCAGAAATATTCCAAATTTGCCGAGAAATATCAGACATATCTCAGAGGCTTTCCCTTGAATTCAAAGTTTTAAAGTTATGTCAGTAAGTGAGATAGGAAATGAGTTCAAGGAATATGGCAAAAAGTTTCAAAGAGATAGTAAGAGAGGTCAAATATATGGACAATATGGGGGATATATATTATATACTATTATGTCAGTTGAAAATTATTAATACAGAGATAACAATACCAAGTCTGAATATCTTTAACATCTTTTAACTTAATTATGATATATGTCAGTTCAAATAGTATATAAAAGTATTGTCCTGTCAAAATCATCTGCCATAATTATTGATGAACCTTTAGCCGATAGATTCCACATAGTTATTCTTTCTATCATTTTTACTTGTGAGTTTATTTTATATGCCATTATCCCTACTCTGATGCATAATTCCTTAGTGGTAAAAGGTACTTCTACCCCACTTATAATCAATATAAATTTAGTTATTGTCTTTGTTTTAGATTCAAGCATAACTTAGTATTTTTTTTGATTTATTAAACCATTGAAACCGTTTAATATATTGAATGTGGGGATGAACTTACATTCAATATTTTTTATACATTTAAAAGTCATTGTTAATTTATCCCTATCTATGGAGAGTATTTTTAAATTAGGACTTATAAATGACGAATTACAATATGAAAGTTCTGATAATGCTATACTTACCTGATTAAGTGAGGAATTCCAAGGGAATAAATATTGATTATTGTTGTAAGATTTGGAAATTATTATAACGTTACATACTATTTTAGAACCTACTTTAATTTTTCTTACTTGAAAAACAGCCAAATCCGTGTCTATCAGATTTGGCAACATATAAGCCATTATGATTCATTAGTTTTTATATTAAGCATTTATTTCGCACCAATCAGATGCACCTGTGATTAGATTTATAGCTATTTCTTGGTTATAAAATGTTAGAGGTATAAATCTCTTAATTGTGTTATTCCATCTTACAACCATATAACCACAATTATGATCAATCTTTATAAGTATTTCTTTATTATCATGCTTTTCATCAGGTAATACACCATCGCCAATTCTATTCCATTTCATACATTATCCCTTTTAAGTCTAGCCTTATCTCTATCAGCTTTCATTTTGTCTTTAATGTTCTGAGGTAATGAATCTTGTGCTTTCTTATCAAAAGTTATACATTTCATATTAAAAGTTATTAGGTAAGCTCCTTATAATCCAATTGGCAAATTCCTTATAGTTTATAATAGTTCGTTCTTCTTTACCATTATAATCCCTAGTCACAAGTGTATCTATATCGTACATTTGTGATTCTATTCTAACAAATTCCTTAGCTTTATTACCCTTAAATTGTGCATATTGCCTATATAATCTTCTATCATTCATAATTTTACTTAGTGTGAGAAAGTTTAATAGTTTGGTATCTTTTCAAAGTTTCAGTATTAAATTCACCAGCTATATAAGATAATCTATTATCAACATCCACCTTTATCCATGAGGTTTCATCAGCCCATGTAGTAAATCTTTTACTTTCAAAATTCATAGTTAAGCCCCTATTTTTAAGCATTATAAACATCATCATAATATTCCTGTAAAGCTATCTTACAACTTTTGGCATCTCTACCCCAAGCTATATCAACACCATCTATAGTACCAAAAAATGTTTCACCATGCTCACTATAAACCTGTAAGCAAGTTATGCCGTTTGGATACCATTCATCTACTTTTTGTGACATGATTTCTTATAATTCTTAGATTTTACAAACATAAGTATTCCATTATATGCACTGTCGTTTGTATGATAACCATGACCAAATGCATCAATGAATGTATTACCATTGAGTCCTACTACTTTAAATCTATCCTCACCTTTGGAATTTATAAATGGAATAATTGATAATCTACTTGTCATTATAATTAATGATTTTTATTAATGTGCTCTGAAACGAACTGTTGAAATTCACCCCACATTATATTTCTTGAGTAATTCTGATATTCTTTTTTGCCTTGATTCATTTGCATTTATATCAGACATGCTCTTTAATATATCTGTTTTAGTTGCTGTACTTGATATTGCACTGACCATTTTCAAAAGCTCTACAAAATCATCGGTACTAACATTAGTTATATCTTTATTTTCTCCGTCTGCCATAACATTTATGAATTTAAATATTGATTGGGGGTATTACTGAAATGTCGAGGTAATATTGGGGGTCTTTAAAATATGTCATATCAGCAAACCCACCACCGCTTAAGTACCCACCTCTAAAAATATTGATTACATAACATATACGACCATGAGGCTTATGGGTGAATACATCACCAACAATTGTGCCATCTGTATGCCTTGACTCATTGAATAAAGCTATTTCACCACCCATAAATTTAGCCATTTCCCCAATCATTAGCAAATGGGAATCTATTTCCTCTTGCCAAGGTATTGCAATCAAGTCCATATCCCGATTCAATGAACCATGAATAACTAAATTATAACCATATCTTATAGCTATCTCCTTTAAAGGTTCAAAGTAAACAGCAAACAAACTTGGTTTAGCGTGTATAGGTTTAGGTATTACTGTATCCATAAGTCATTTATCCATTATTATTAAATTACCCATAAAAGTTCTCAAGTCTTGTAATATATCTTTAAGATAATAAATGTTACTCCAATAATCATCTCCCTTATCTGAGTTTTGCCATTTATTAGACCTTTGACTATAAATCAGCTCACGTCTAGAAATTTCATCCTCTAAAGGCTTATACACATCCTTGATACCTTTAATTACATCTACCTTTGCCATCTGTACATTCACCTATTATGTCATATGGGGTAACTATTTCCTTGGCGGTAAAATCCCCATGTTTTATACATTTACCTGTATCCACGTTCCATGCACATGTAAATGGTTCTTTATGACCTAAGCAATCAATTAGATATCCTATTGGATTTTCATCTATGAAAGTCATTATGAAAGCAGTCCAACCACCTTTAGTTTTGTATTTATGACCTGTTGTTATACCAAACTGCATAATTCATTAATAATTACGCTTGAGTTTGATGTATAATGCAAGCGTACATAAAGGAAATATTATACCACCTGTAGCAAGCATTACACAACCATCAACATGATCAGTAACCACCATAATAAGTACACCAATCCAACATACAATTGCCATTAATACACCTTGCTTAATTTGTTTTTTTAATAATTCTTTCATTTTTCGGATTTTTCTATTAAGTAAAATTCTAATATTCCGTGATAATCCAATTGATCAAATAATGGATAATCAAATATGTCTATATTATTAGGATTTGGGTCATGAACTATCCTGAATTCTTTATCTATAATCACAGCATGAGTACAGGCTGATGATTTAGCTAAATCATCAGCCGTAAAAGAACTTGGGGAGTAAACAATACCTATGAACAATCCGCTAACACCTTTATTATCTACTATTGTAGGCATTGAATCACCGCCATAGCAGCCTATTTGTCTTGGATTATATATAGTTCCTTTAAATTCATAACCTGAATCCATTATAAACTTAAAAAGAACCTCGTACCATTCAGCACCATGAGATATGAAATGTGGTACTAGCTCTAAATCAATTTCTAGCAAACTTGCTGCAGCCGCTTGTAAGCAATTACCATTTCCCTTCTTAAAAATTGTTTGATATATTTTCTTCATTTGTTTTTATAATTTTGTAACAATTTTGCACATAAAGATTCAGGGGAATCATGTAAATCAGTTACCAACATATCAAACACATCGATTTTGTATTCATCGTTATAAAGATTATGCAAATAATCTTTACCCTTTTTATTGACACCAACAATTTCCATTTCAATAATTTTATTATCATAAACAGTATAGCAAATATCATCCACATTAAAATGTGTTTTATATGGTATATTTGTATTAGATTCTCCATTAGGGGATGCAGTATCATTACCATGCATAGGTGGAATATTGTCTTTAAATTCAGAGGTATTTACCTTATGTACATATTTACGTTTTTCTTTAATAGGTTGTATGAATTTTTCATTTAAATCAAGGAATACCTTAGGTTGTGTGTTGCTTGATATATGTATAGAATCTAAATCAAGTGGCTTTACCTTATGTACATATTTGCGTTTTACTCTAAAAACTTGTTGCTTATCATTTTCGTTAAGGAATATCATTGGTGGTGAACTATTTAATTTATTATTCACGGTGTCGGTTTTATTATAATATTTACGAACTTCGTATTTAACAAGCTTTGTATCAATAGCAACAGGTTCGAAATACTTAACCACATCACCAATTAATTTTGTATAATTTGGAGTTACAGAGGTTTTAGACCTATATCTTATATTTCCACCATCATTAGATATTGCGAACTCATTACAATTACTCAAAACAAACATTATAGCCTCACTCCATGATTTATCCAATCCAAACATATTATAGATTGGTGTTAAAGGATGATCTTTTACAGAAACCCACTCATTATCACAAAATTCAAATAAATGTTTAAATAAACTCCTTAAATTTTCTATTTTATTATCGGTATCAATCATATCGGTAAAGTTTATTATATTAGGAAATTATTGCATTTATGCTTATATAGTTATCAATCTCATATGATTTATAATAAGGTGTACTTAAGTCTTCATAATATTTTGTAACTCTTAAATGTGCTAAGTAAAACATAAATATTTACAATTGATTAAAATTATAATAGTGCTGTTCAACAGGGGTATCCAACAATATTGACATTATAAACGCTCTTTCCTCTTTAGTATAATGAACATGAGTATATCCATGCAGTACCCGCCAACGTAACCAATATGAATGTGATTTCTTTTTGTCAAAAGGTGCTGTTCTATCATGATGACATACAGGACAACCATACATTTTAGGTGATGATGAATTACACTCAGGGCAAAAACCTAGCAGATGTCTGCTGAACCAAACATGTAAATAGTAAAATGGATTATTCATATCAATTGTATTAGAGGTTTAATAATTTATATTTTTAATCAATTTATATTATCACTTAAGATATTTCGATAGAACTATGAAATCATTTGGATATTTTGAATTACGACCATTTTTATAAAATCTTTCCTTATTTATAGGCAAAGATTTAGAACAGCTGTCTGTGCTTTCATCATTGTAATAACTTGTTTGGGACATACATTTTTCAATAGTAATCTCTATTTGTTGATCTAATAAAGATTTTAATTGATCTAAAGTAATAGTTATAATTGCATCCATATAAAGATTTTCCTTTTTATAATTGAAAACTTAAAAAGGTTTTAATAGGATTATAAGTACGAAAATTGAAGGAAAATATATCGTGTGACCTTGGGTGACATATAAAGAGGACTGAATGTATGTATTCAGTCCTCTTTGCTTAATTAGCGTATTTACTTCAATATTGATATTAAAACCAAAGTCAAAGCGGCAAGCCAACCCGTAATAGTAAAAATCATCGATGAATTCCTAGCAATATTAAGCTTTTTAATTTCATCATTATAAAAATTGACATTGGCTATTTGCTTACCGAATTTTCTGACAAGTAAGTCTTTGGCTTTATAATTCACGAATTTAACTATCTTTCGTTTGTCATCGTCTGATATAGGAAATTTATTATCCCAATCCTTTACATAGCTACTTGCTTTAAAGGTTATATCACTATGATAGTTCTCTTGAACATCAAGTTCAATCTTTATTGCAAAAGTTCCATTTTCTTCATAGAGTTCTTGAGCTTTCCTTTCTATATTTTTAATACTCAAGCTTGCAGATTCAACAAGAGTGTCATATTCTGATTTTCTTAATTGTACTATGGCTTCCATTGTTTATATATTTTAAAATTATTATATACCTTTTGTAAAACATCCTTTAGATGGCAAACATATTTCCCCTGAATCCAACGGATAACAACAAGTACTGTGGCTTTCACATAATTTTATTTCTTCATCATCCACCAATTCAAAATGAGTATAATCATAAAAACCACACACCTCAGGAATAGAAACCATAAAATTATCTCCTTCCCCAACAGTTCCATTAACAACAACTATATCACCTTTTTTAAATATATGATGCTCAATAGACCTGCTTCTTGGATTGTCTTTTGTACATATAACTTTTTTCGGGTTTCCACGTGTATCATGGAATAGTTTTAGTTTTGGGTCATCTGATTCCAAACCAAAAAGACTTGTTATTGTCATAATTTTAATTTGTTTAACGATTTAATCCAAACATTAAATATGTTAGTTATGAAAGATTTAAAATTCTCATAATCGTCGTTTTCCTCAATCCATACACGTTCATCGTTTTCAGAATCCCAAAGTGTCTTATCTCCAAATCCGAAAATGTCTGTATATCCATTTGTCATATAATAAAACTGATCACAGATTTCTCCATGTTTTTTATACATTTCCTGATTTAATTCACAGGCAGCATCTATAAACATCAACTGCTGTTTTTTCCTGTCATTAGCTGTCAAGTGCACAATCATTTCAGCATCGACTTCCCTGAAACAATATTCTTTATACCAATTATTGTTATAATACTTATATTTATCAACACCCTTGTTGTATAAAACCACAACCCAATCATTAATTGGTATGTTATCCAAACTTAAGGCATAAGCCCAATAATATCCGCTTTTTCTCATAATACTTTTAATTTATTTTGTGTATAGTCTTTTGCTAAATCTGTACATTCATCCAATGTATAACGAAAATAAAATTTATCAAAAATTTTAACAGATATTGTTTTGATATCATTTAACTCATTAATAGAAAATTCAAATTGATTTAAAAATTCAAATATTTTCCCTTGGACTTTTGTTGGAAATGTGCTTAATGACATATATTTTAATATTAACAATCGGCTTCACATTTGGTTACCTTAACTAAGTAAATTATCCCCATGCTTTTTTTACAAAATTTCTTCTTTATTATTTTATATTCGAATATTGGACATCTTTGCCAAATAACCATAAGTTCCTGTTCAATATCGATATTTCCATGAATTCCATTTAATACCTCTTCTTCGGTAAATACAAAAGCATATGTAAGATTGTAGCTTTTGCATGGGATATAAAATTTACGAGATATTTTAATGGGATTATCATCATGATTATCATCAAATTTTCCATATTTATAATCAGGTTCTTGTCTAAATTTTTTATGAAATATTTCCATGCCTTATAATATTTTAAAAGATTGATTGTTAAAATCCAACTCAACTGTTTCTCCCTCTTTAATTGATGAAAGTGTACATGCTTCAAAACTTGGACTATCAGGGAAATTTTCGGACTCGTTATCAACTACCTTTTTTAGCTCCTCAAAAGTATAAGTAACCGTTGATTCATCTTCATTTATATATCACATAATTTTTAATTTTAAGTAACACAAGTGTGATTTTATTTTATTTTACGTGTTTCGGAATAAGGATAAATTTTATCAAGAGTTTCAATATAACCACATTTTGGTGTATTACATTTGTGTTGGTAATATAGTCCAATAAATTTTTTACCTGTTGGTCTTAGTCTTCCTATAATACATCTAGGACATTGATAGTCTGCATCAACTGTCTGTATTATATTTTCTATTTTAGACATTATCCTCGTAAATTAAGTTAAATTCTTCCTTAATATATTGCTTCTCTTCAATGAAGGTGTCTGAAATATCACCTTGAAACACATCACAGCCTATTATATTATCATCACCATCACCAACCCCGAATCGTATTCTTGATTCACAGTCAGGATAATTACAATTACAATAATTACATAAATTATCGGTTTTGTCCTCTAATTCAAATGCTTTAATTTGGCTATTATCCCCAATGCTTATGCAATCAACAATTTCATCTTTAGTCATTGGAGTATAATTATGTATTGTAATAGCCATACAATCATCTATTTCCTCTTCATCCACATCATCATCGTTATAAAGTGGTGTTCCTACCCCCATATATGCTGTAAATGTATTGTATTCTAAAAACATTATAGCCTCAAGTTCAGGGTCATATTCAGGGTCATCTTTGTTATCAGGGTCTTCCGAATACTGCTTGGCTAACATGTTAATCATTTTCTTTTTGGAATATACAACACGGTTTGTTTCAGCATTCAAACCAAGTATAGCATTATCAAAACCATCCACAAATAATGTTTCACTCATGATATTATTTTATAATTTATATTATTTCTACTAAGTGCTTTGTTGAATATTTTTATATTATTTTTAGTTGGTACAACAAATTCTTTATCAGCAGTACCAACCATTATAGCATTATCCTCTATCATTGAAATCATTGAATCAAATTCCCTTTGAGTTAATTCAAGTATTATCTTTTTCATTTATTGAAAATATCTAAAGCCTCTAAACCCTTTCATAGGAATAGGTGCTATCTTATGAAATTCACCACTTCTTTGAATAAATTTACCAACCCAAGCAGTACCCGTAGTTTCACAATTAAATGGTTTATCACTTAGTGCTGTAATAAACATATATCCTATTATGTTTCCCTTATAACACAGATAACATTTCTTACCAACCTCTGTTTGCTTTGGATATGAGGTAACTTTGAAATTCATTACATACTTACCATCTTTCACCAAATCAAGTTCCTTTTGGTATTCTTCCCATTTTGTGATTGATGGTATTGTTATAATTATGTCCTTTGTTTGAGAGTGATCAATGGCTAATTGTTTCATAATGTTATAGTAAATTCAGTAAATGCAATTATATTTTTATCGTCATACATTGGCTCTAAATATATTGAATGTCTACCACCTACAAAAGTATCTTGTATTATAGGTCTACCACAAAATGTACAAATACCATCACTATACCAAGTATCTCTATTACCACAGCTTGTTAGGTCTACTTGCCCATCAAAAAAATTATTTTTAGAATTATGAATACAATATTCTTTAAATTCTATAAATACGGTATCAAATAAACGTGTTTTAATGTTTAAAATATAATCAGTGGACTCCTTTTTGAGCAAAAACACTTGATCGTTGTAAATATATGGAGGTCTTAATTTTGTACATATTTTAGTATCCGATGAAATCCTTACTCTAAGACAATCATCTAGTTGAAATACTTTATAAATAATTTGACAGTTTTTCTCTATATCTTTAGTGAAAGACATAACAGATGATTCATTAATTATATGTTGACATTTATGGATGCACCACTCATTATTCTCCATTACAATGAAGTATTCATTTTCACTTATATAACCTTTTACAGCAAAATGAATATTTTCCGAGATTTTAACTATTTTACCTTTTATTTTCATAATGTTAGCAACTTATAGGTTTTCATAAATCCAATTTACAGTTAATATTTTGTTAGTTCCGCCCGCAGAAAGGTTATCATCTCTGTGCTTATTTATTAGTATTTCAACTTCCTCAAAAGTATAGTTGTTTTTAATCTTCCTTATTGTTATAGTTCTATCTTTTGGATTAATTTTTAACCGTTCAAAATCTTTTGCTGATTTATTAAATGCATTTATCCAAGATTGAGTATCCTGTTCATATTCAACCAAAACATCGGTAATTTGTCTACCATTGTTGTATTCTTTAATATAAATATCAATAAACGATTTCGATGATTGTGGAAACAAATTTTTGTTCTTTATTTCAACCCAACCTGAAGAGCCACTCATACAATCAGAATCATTAGCTATTTTAATTGCTTCTTCCAATCCCAAACTTAAATCAGTTGATGCAATAATCTTTCTATCGGCTCTTAAAGGAAATTCACCCTCTTTCAGCTTATATACAATTTGATCAAGACCTATTGCATAATCACCAACTTTAATTTCTCCACCTACCTCAGTATTTTTTTTACCTGATAATACGTAAATATGTTGAACTATTGTTGTTTTAGCTATAAATACCTCGTTTTCGGTGAGTATATGTAGCTCATTACACTTTGACTTTACTAAATTTCCAATTTGTGCTTTTTGATTAGTAGGAAGCATAACCACTTTTGCTCTTTTAAACGGCATAATGTTTTGTTTTTAAGAATGTTAATTATTACAAGTATTGTATAATTTTCTCCCTTATATAAGCAAATACATTAATATTTTCATATTTATCTTTTATTCCAACTCATTGGTATTATATTTTGATTTTCTGATCTTTTTAAACACACAATAAGTTCAGACTTAAAAACCTTAACTGTAAATCTAAATTTGCTTCTTACAAATCTTTTATTTGATTCAATTACATGATAAACTGAATTACTTTGCTTCTGACCTATACATATGATAAAATCGTCAGACTTTATATTTATATCTGATGGACAATCAACAAAGAATTTTCTAATTTTATCGGTATGTTCATTCATTAGAACAGGTGTTTATAAGATTTAATATCTTTTATAGTGCGTTCAGCTATTTTTAAATCTTTTGGTGCTTTTTTTACACCCGTAAGATTATCGTAATATGACATATATACACTCCTTATACCGAGAAGGTTGGCTGTCTTTATAAAAGGAATTGTAAAAGTACATAATCTATGCCAATCTTCATAGCTAATAATTTGAGGTGGTGATGTAAATGCCGAATATTTATATGAACGTATACAATATTCAAATCCACTATTTTCAAGCATTTTTTGCATCATTTCCCAATTAACGGGTAAAGTTCTAGTTGGTTGATTCCCAGCTTTCATTTGATTAATTGATGGATTTATTATCTCTGAGCCAAACACACGTATGATTTGGTCTAGTATTTGTATCCTTATCCTTGGTGGTACGAATGTAAGATTAATTCCGTAAGGGTTGAAATCACCTGATTTTGTAAATTTTTGACCTATTATGAAATTTATGGGTCTGAATGAAAAAGCGGGGCATTGAGCAAGTAATTTTTCCTCAGGGGTTATTGGATTATATCCGAATGTATAAATTTTACCAGGAATTAAAAATATTTTATCTTTCTTTTCGGGTAAATTTTTACTAGACTGATCAGTCAAGTAATTATCGTAAAACCATTTTTGATTTCTAGATACCATAGTTGAATATGGTGTTATCATCATTTCATCGGTCAACGTTTCGGCTATTAATTTCATTATAACTTTATAAATGTTTCATTTAAATTACCGCCTGAATAATTATATTTATCAAATACAACAACCTCATTACTTAAATCTATATTTCCAAATTTAAGTAAATATTTTGCCGCAGTTCCTTTTTTAAGATATGCTAGCGTTATATGAGGTTCAAAATTTGGGTATGTTAATGTAACATGTAATTTATTGACTATATCTGATCTTAATTTCAACAATTCATTAGATGGTATAATTGACACTTTTAATACATCATATTTTTCATTTTCGAAAACACTTATCTTTCCTAATTTTAAAGTGCCAATATTTTTAGGTATCATAGTCAACATCCTAGAAAGTCCAACATAAGTATCAATTCCGTATACTACTGTTATGTGTTGATTTGTTTCTATACCTTTATCATCCAAATCATCCAAATCTATTTTATTTTGTAATTTTGTAATTAAAAGTATAGGATAAACATCCACCATAAGACAGGCAAAATCATAGTCTGTCAAATTTATTCTGCATTTATAATCTTGTATCATTTGTAATGGTTGCATATGATTTGTTTAATTATTTAAAACGAAGATTCCGTGAAGATGGCTTATATCTTCACGGAATCAGTGTTCCCAATAGTTGCATGCTCTGAGTTGTAGGTCAGATTGCTTGTGATGTCCAAAGTCAGGTATTGATGGCATTTCTACCAAATGCCTGTATGGACTCCGAATATCGGGAACGGATTTGGTGATTTCGGGTTGGAAACGGAATTAGGGGACAGCCCTAATTTAATAGTCAAGTCTGTGGATTTACCACAACGACAACACCAAGCCGAATAATAATCACCATCATTTATCTATAATCGTAACATTATTTTATATTAGTTAATATTAAACGGTTTCAAATCATTACCTGAACTCTTTCAGGAAATATGAGGTATATAATCATATAACAATTTGTATATTCAAAAAACCAAATTACAGGCAAAACCTTATATCCCATAAAGTCATAATACATTATAAGCCTTTTTTTGTTGTATTGAGGTATTCAATTTCCTTTTCATCAGATGCTGTCATTTGTTGGAATTTCAATAGTTTTTCAGAAATCGTTTTCAGATATTCAAGCTCTTCACATGATATACAATCATTGGTTTCCACATCTGATAGAAAACCATGTAATCTTGTTGCAAATGTGGTATCACTAACAATTCTTGCATCAACAATAACACCGTTCCAATAGTTATCGCTGTGATTAGTTCTTTTTTCTAAACCCGATGAAGCACATTTTTTACATTTCTTGACATCTTTACTGAAATAATCACATGTATTACAGTATTGTGGATATTCAAAAAATCCAAGATAATGGGGTGGTAATTTATCCATAAGTTCCAATATCTCAGGTAGAACTTTAATACAATTGTCAGCTTCTTTATCAAGCAGCAAAGTACTAATTACCTGATTATTTTTATCGGCTTTCAACATTGAGAAATAGTTTTTTATTGGGGTTAAAATATTTCTTAAATGTGCTACTTTAGTTTCTGTTTGCATATTGCTTTCTTTGTTTTGCTAAGAATTCTAATTTTTCCGAGAACATTTTTCTATTAACTCTTATCTTTGAATTACATAATACATGTTTTGTTTGCCTTGAAAGTATTTTAATACTTTCAAGCATAGTTATATCAATTTTGGACATTTTTTCATCTGTGGTAACCCATTCTATTGGAACAGTATTAGCTGCAACATCTGTAGAAAATCTGACATGTATACCACCTGTGATATGTACTATTATTGCCTCAATTTTACCGCTTAAGCCCATACCTTGCCTTATAATACCATTTTCAGTTTCTATAACTCTATAACGTTCGTAAGCTATCCTGCCGACAATAACAGGACTTTCATTCTTTTTACCCATTAAAATAAAGAATTAACTTGTTTATTATCCAATTTATACAAAATTTTATATACATCAAAATTTGGATGTTTCAATATTTTATATGAATGTGTCAGTTCAAGTACATTGCTATAAAATCTAAGTATATTTTTATTTACCGTTTGGTTTTCATATAATGATTCTATCCATTCATCTTTATATAGCTCACCTATGCTCAATATATGGTTATCAATAGTTGATCTATAAGTTTGATCAAACCCTATAGTTGAAACTGTTATATATTCCATAAGTGAAAGATCAAGTTTGGAACAATCACCCATGATAGGTTCGATTTCTAACCAAAGATGAATTGATTTATTTAAAAATTTAAGTTTGGATAAATCTTTTATTCTGCAGTTATAATTATTATTTTCAACAGAAGTTCCAAAATAAATGTTCTTGGGTATTTCCTTTATCCAACATTCTTTCAAAAACTTAAAATACCTTATTGGGTTCTTTGATTGCAAGAAAAATACATCGTGTGGTCTTCTTTCTATATGTTCAAGTATGTCTATAAGATTTAGGTCAGTTATAGTACTACTTAACATATCACCCATAATTGAACATATATAAATATCGGGTCTTTTTGGTAATTTATCCCAATATTCGGGATAATATTTAGGCTTTAGAAAGTCGTTTTTTAGGAAATTTTTATTGGAGAATTTGGTTTTTACATAGCAGAACCCTGTTTTGTATAGATCACAGGAATCTATATCACAGCCGTGAACCAAATTTAATGTTACCATACATCTTTATATAGAAGCACAACAACGTTAATCTTATTTATATTGGTTTTGGGGTATCGAGATATTTATGAAATGGTATAAGTTGCCTTCCGCCATCATACAACCATTCTTTGAATTTATCTATATGTACGGGTGTTATATTTTGAAAACCTTTCCAATCTTTATCATAATTATTCAAATATGATTCTTTAGCATCTTGATGGCTGTTATATCCAAGCATTACTTTACTTTCATCAAATTTACCTGTTAAAGGGTCTATCTGATCTACAACATATACCATAGTACTATTGGTGTTATCACCTATAAATACATCAATATCTTCTCCTATTCTGTCATGTGTATTATCAAAGTACCCATAATGATTTTTCATTTCCGTTGACCATTTTTTACCATTATCATCAACACCCGAACGTGTAGAACCTTTTGGATTTTCAATGGTTATATTCATCCCCTGAATAATAATTGCAGCTTTGTCATATTCTCCCGATTCTATTTGAGATTTAGATGGATTGAGTTCCACATGGTTGAGTAGGAATCCTTCTAAATCAGGTTTGAATATCTGCAGTTTTTTCATACTTTTCAATACATTATCGGCATCCATTAGGTTAGATGTCGATATAAATTTTATTGATTATTGTATTAATCCCAATGTTTTAAGTGCTAATATCAAAGATGTTAATTTCTCTGTATCCGTAGTACCTGAAACAGTTTGTATATTTGCAGGTGTGAAATCACCATCTTTGTCAATAGATGATTTGATGGTTACACCATCAGGTGAAACCACCAATACATTACCACTAGTTCCTGTGAGTATTATATTGTCAGCTATTATTGATTTATTAGGTAAAGTACCTTGTAGACCTGATAAATTTATTGTTTTGGTGGTAGTATTTATAATTTGAAGAATAGGATTTAACGTATCCTCTAAGATTTGAAATGCAGCATTCAACATATCAGGTATGTCAGAAACTTGGTTGGTCGGTTGAAATCTTGTTAGTTCCATAATGGTAATTAATTTTATTTATTTATTTTGGTGCTTGTGTTATAAACCAAGCAAAAAATAGCACAAGCACCTATATAAATCATTATTAAATTACTACAGACTGCGACACTTCATCCATCATTTTATCATCCATCATTTCGGGTTGACTTCCATTTGACTCATTATCAACTATGATAGGCTGTGACACTTCATCTATAATTTTATCATCCATCATTTCGGGTTGACTTCCATCAAGTTCATTATCAATTGCATCAAGCTGTTTAAGCATATACATCTTTTTACCGTCTATCTCTGAAATATCAATAACCCCATTTTCAGATAAATGCTTTGTGAATACATCTATTTCCAAATCGGTAAATTGGTAAAGCTTGAGTTCTTCAACAGTTATTTCAAGGTTATTGTTATTGTAGTGTTGCTCACAAATCTTAATAAATGTTTCAAGCCTGAATTTCCTTACTTGCTCCATGTAAGATTTCCTTACATTATCAGCATAAATTTTTACCTTTTCGATTGATTCCTCGAATGACCCACCCGACATGTATTCCTTAAAGGCATATTCAGCGTGAACAACAATAATCCCCAAACCATTTTTAAAAATAGGCAATCCTTTTGTAACTAGTTTACACCATTCTTTTGGTATTAATGAATGTTGTATTTCCTTCTCCGCTTTAGTTCCTACATTTAGCTTTTCAGTCCAACTGATCTTGCAATGTTTCTTCTCTCTAGATGTCCATTTAGCGGGGTTGCTAACAATTTCACCTTTCTTTGGAATGTTTTCAGTAACTTTATCCATGATTTTATTTTAAATGATTTTATTTTTAATTAATAAGCAACAATATTTGTATTTTTTCCCCGAACCACAATTACATTGATCATTACGGCTCTGTTCTTTCTTTTTTATAATTGGTTTATTATTTCTGTTTCTAGCTTTCTCAATGCATAGCTCACAATACCATTTTTTATTTCTTTTTAAAATAATACTAGCGGGTCTTCCACACATACAACATTGGTGAGTATCCATATAGGTTAATTTACTAATGTATGCTTCAAAAATTGATGCTTATCGCCCAAAAATGATGTATAATTTATTCTAGCTAGCCAATAATCTATCTTGTTTATATTGCCTAATATTTGATCTACATTAAGGAAAGCATTATAAGTATTAGGATTAAATGACATTTTATATGTTTTATTTTCATATGGATTGTATACATCAAACGATGTAGTTATTCCAAGCTGCTTAACAAGCTTTATCTTCTCGTCTATTAATTTTTTCCATATTATAAATATTTCTGAATGATTTATGTTGCTGAGTTTTACACAATCAAGGCAAATATCTTTTATGTTCACAAAATATTCTACATCGGCAAGGTTTTGATTTTGTTTTGATTTAAAGAATGTATTATTTATAAGTTTTCTAACATTCTCTTTAGAAAGCAGATTGATATTTGATACAATATGTTTTCCACTTTCAATTATAGTCAATATATCATTAACAGGTTCTATTATCACACCACCATCCTCAAGTATTATCAAAACATTATATTTAAGTAATAACGACACTGTGATTTCATTAGCTTTATACTTCATATCCTCGATTCTTACAAAATCTGAAAAAACAAAGGTTTCTGACTTGGTGTATTTATTTGAAAGTCTATCTATTATGGTATTTTCATTAGGGAACGTATAATTAGCTATGAAGACCTCATTTTCAGTCAACAGTTTATACAATTGGAATATATTTTTAAACATAAGCTAGATAGATTTTAATTATTTATATTCGATATCTTATAATTGTGTCAATCCAAAATATAGTTGCAAAATACAAAATTGGCTGTAATCTCAAAGATTACAGCCAATTTACTTAAAGTGGAGGTGGAGTGAGTCGAACACTCGTCTTACGATTGGTTAATACAAGTCTTTTTACAACTTAGTGCATGAGGTTAATCTTACCACCTTTCAGCATCTTATAAGAATTTGGGTACTGTTTGGAAACAGTGCAGTCCACCATCCGATTTATGACATCGGCAAACTTTAAAAAACTAAATTAGGCTTCCTTAAGCAGCAAATGCTACTACTCTTGGAGATATCATTGCAATAACCTTGTTACCCAATGATTTGATTGTATTTTTGCCTGTTATTTGGTTTACCTTTTTAAAAGGAGAACTGATAATCTCCATTGAACTTATACCACCCTAAACCGCAATCAAAACCAAGCACCCCCGATTTTTCACTTTTTATATCAGAATAACTCTTTATCCTGTATCTCTCAGGATGGGACTAACCATCCTTTCGTTCATAGATTAGAGAGATGCAATATTCTCTCTATAGTCGTATCTAATAAACAGTCTGTGCTCCCTACAGGACTTGAACCTATGACCTCAACATTATGAGTGTTTTGCTCTGACCAACTGAGCTAAGGGAGCAAAAATGGCAAGTTACATGTATTGCCTACCACCTTAAAGAACCTCTGAGTTACTTTTTATTGTTCACAAAGAGGTAGTGTATTTTAAATCCGGATATCTTATCTTGATTCTGCTAACCACTCACAGCTTCTGTGGCTGTTATACTACCATAATCCCATATGCTCAAAAAAGAGCAGCCGCTTAATGTTTCAGAGTGTTTGGCGGGTCTTAGGTAATTATGGCAGACATAAAAGGTAGTATAGGCGGTAAACTAATTTTATCGTACTTTTCAATTATCCAATTTATATTTCCACTTCCATAATCTTTATTTGTACAAGTGTAGACATAACCATGGTTTATTGCGTTCTGTGTATCAATGTTTTTAATTAATTGCTTTTCAACACAATAATTTAGGACAACATTTACCTGTGTGGTGATTGTAAAATTTACAACTTGGTCAACTACCACAGTAGATTGGACCGTTACAATTTGCTTTTCAGTTGGCGGAGAACCTTTCGGTGCAGCAATGGCGGCTGAAAGAGCAAAACTAAAAACAAGCATCAGTAGAATACCAAAGAGCTTTTTCATGTTTTTTTTTCTTTTTAATTAAACAATAGTTTGATTTTCACACGTTAAACTTAACGGTGTTTACTTATTTACTTGTGGGTTTAACACTTTTTATAAAGTAATTGGTTTCTCCCCTATTCTTAAACAGATTTAAATATTTAACCTGTTGATATTGTATAATAATTGGTGTACCTTTGGAAATATAAGATTCAATGGAATCAATAGGTGTTTCACATTTAATTGTATTACTGTTATCAATTGATGCATGAAATGTTTCATAATTTCCAATTACCTGATTACTTTGGGCAATATTGGGTGAAATTTTAATTTCAATTTCAAACGATTTGTAAACAGCACCCTTTTCTGATAATTTAGTAATTACCCCTACACGTTCGCCACTTGAATAGTTTTGGCATGATGTCAGAGCCATGGAAAAAGCTAAAACTAGTAAAATTAAGAAATTTCTCATAATGATTGTTTTTAATTGTTTGTTTTCTATTTTATGTTTAATAAGTTATAATAGTGTCAATTCAACTTTCTGTATAGTTCCATTATTTTATTTTCATATGATTTACTTGCTGTTGGATTGTGTAATTTTATAGCCATATGAAAGTCACGATTTGGATTTTTATGATTTTGGAATATTTCAAACATCTCAATTGATTTTTCTCTATCATATCTATCTGAAACTGTATAAACTTGATTTGAGTGCTTTGATTTTAGAATTTTATTTACCTCTTTAACATATATTGGGGTAATTTGAAGGCATCCAATACAATTTCCTACATTTTTAGCATCATCATCATTGTTGGACTCAATAAAAATTATAGACCAAATCAATTTTTCCCAATTTATTAGCTTTAATGATTTGGTTATAACAGGCTTTGTGATTATTTTTTTAGGGGTATTATTGAATAAAATTAATTGTAATATTAGTAATACAAAAATTATGGAAATTACCTTGTAAGTTAACTTCATTTTAATAGATTTAGTTAATACTAGTACCGAACTTTATCGGATTTTATATTTTATATCTTTGTTAACATAATATTATCAAATTATTTTTCTAAAGTTAAATCAAAATGTACTATATCATCCTCTAAAATAAATCGTGGGTTTGGATGATTTCCTTCTTGTACAAATTCAATCATGGATGAATTAGCTATATCTACAAGATAGGCTTTGTTGCCTGTTTCCAAATACAATTTAGCACGTTTAATAATCTCACCTATGTAATCATAATATTTTTTTTCGGCTTGTTGTTCTTTAGTATGTGCTAATTTTCCATATCTATAAGCACCCATAATCAAGTGTGAACGCATTAAAGATTCAAATTCGGGTGACCATTCAGAAACTTTAAATTCTTCTTCCTGTTTCAGCCATGATTCATATTTCAGTCTATCAGATTCAGCTTTTTTCCATTCATGAACTTCCTTTGCAATTTCTGAAAAATCAATTTCATTTTCAGGCAATTCACATTTCCACAACCATAAATTATTTGCAAAAGGTTTAATAGGTAAATCCATATTATTTTTTGCCTGTATGACCAAATCCACCATCACCACGGACAGTTTCACTTAATATTTCTACCTCTTCCCATTCGGCTTGTTTATATATGGTTACAACCATTTGACATATACGTTCTCCATGTTCAACTACAAAGTCTTGATTTGATAAATTAACCAAAATTACACAAACCTCACCACGATAATCGGCATCAATAGTTCCAGGACTGTTAAGTACCGTAATTCCATGTTTGATTGCCAAGCCGCTTCTTGGTCGTATTTGAGCCTCATATCCCTCAGGTAATTCAATAAATAAACCTGTTGGTATAAGTTTTCTGTCAAGAGGCTTGAGTAATATAGGGCTTTCTAAATTTGCACGTAAGTCCATGCCCGCAGATAAAATAGTGGCGTATCTAGGTAATGAGTTTGTAGATTTGTTGACAATTTTAATATTCATAATAATTTTATAATTAATTTAACATTTTTAACTTAAATTAATAAGTATTGTCGTGATCAAAACGTCTTTTAATCAATGCTTTTTGGAATCGAACCAAACCCGCTGAATCTAAGTGCTACCGAATGTACAGCATCTTTTACAACAATACCTATTAATTTGTTTTATTTTATATTTCGGGTTGTAAATATTCATCCATCAAGAATTGACCACAAGAAGCACCAACGTCAAGTCCTGGCGGTTTATAATATTCAGAACTTATACCAATTTGGTTAAGGTATTCTTGGAACATTTCAAATTTTGCTATCTCTGATGGATGCATTCCCAAAGATGTTTTTTCGTTATAGAACAAAAATTTAACATTAAAGTCCTTACCTTTAAGCAGATTACACAATATTACAGCATCTTCTACTGAGTCATTTATGCCATCAATTAAAGCATAATGTATTTCAACTTTGTTAGAGGTATATACTCTATAAAATTCACCTGCAGCCAATGTAGATTCTATATTCATTGATTTCGGCATCCATTCTTTCCTAAGTTCGTTATTTGTATAATGCAAAGATAAGTGTAATTTTACATCAAGTTCATAAGATTTTATAAGCTTTGATAGTCTAAAAAATTCCATTGATGCATAATTTGGTAAAGATGTAGCAATAGCAAAACGAACATATAATTTAGGATAATTATCCCTTATTCGTGACATGGACTGAATAACATTCTTAACGTTTAATATAGGCTCACCACACCCCATAAAGCTAACTAAAAGCGTCTTTGGGTTTTTATCCAACTTCAAATCATTATAAATATATTCAATACCCTCAACCAATTCATCTGCCGAAATTGGTGTAACATTGATTATTCCTATATATTCTTTGGTATGACAAAATTTACATCCAATGTTACACATTGTCTGACACGGAACACAAATAATATTTTTGCCATCTTTTTTGTTTATATAAGAAAATTCTAATGTGGCAGAGGTGCTATTTCTTAAAAAAACATATTTTATAGTATCATCATCCTTTGAGAATACCATCTTCCTTAATTTCAGTTTTGTATTCATGTTTTAGTATTTTTTATATGGAATTGATTTCAACACATCTGATGAAAATTTTTTAAGTTTTGTTTTCCTTGGATTTTCCTTGGAAAATTTCTCTATGGCATCAATCATCATTGCTGCCTCTATAGCCTCAAGCATGATAAACACTTTATCTGTCTTGTTATTTGTTTCTTCAAAAACTTGCATATAATTTTACATTTTAAGTTATGGCATTAATCTGCTTAATAATGTTAACGCATGATTTATAAATTGCCTCCATTTTAGAATTTTCTTTGTATTCACAGCATATGTAACCACAAGTAGTTATTTTACAATAGCATCCAATTATGTGAAACACATATCCCATTGATTCAATTTTTTCTACAACAGGCATTAACCAACTAAAATCATAATTCCATCTACCAAAATTAGCATAAGAATACTCATGATCAAACGGATATATAGTATTTATCGGACATCTAAACATATTAAAATGCATAGTTCCAATAGGATATCCACCTACAGTATTGCTATCAATAGAGCCATCAGGGTTCTTATTACATGCAAATACGCATATCAATTTATTACCTTCTAAAATTTCTTCATTATTATCCATACAATATTAGTTTAATTCAATTGTTCCTCTTGGAAAGAAATGCATTAATGGTAATATCTGCTCCTTTGTGTATGTTGTAGCAAATTCACCGTTGAATAATTCAAAAGCTATTTCTCTCATTCTCTCATAGGATTCTGCTTTTATTACACCAACACAATCCTTATCCAATATTATTGAGCCATGAGTATGGCTATGATGTTGACCGAAAGTTATATAAAATGGTTCTATTTTTGGGACACCATGTATTATTCCATCAATTATATCGTATTGCCTTACATCTTTCATCATTTCCTCGAAATTTTTATATTTTTTGCTCCATTTAACAGAGCCAAAAATAAGTTTTTCCAATTCACAACTTTCATCATCTATATTAAACCAAAAAGCAAATTCTCTGCTATCGTTATTATCTAAACATATATTAACAAGTGCTAAATCATACCCGTACATTTGTTTTATTATACCTATATTTTCAACAGGAATATCCTTATCAAGAGTACAGCCATTAACTTTAATGTTGGTATGATTTTTGTATGAATCACAAATTGTTGTACCACCACGAAAATAGATACCATACATTGCCAAATAGTCTGCTAGCAGTGTATATAAAGAATAGTTTTTACCATCAGACTTATTAAGATTTGTAAGATGAAAATCTCTATTACTTAATAAAGATTCATCGAATACTTTAAATTCCCTTTTTGCCATAATATTATATTTTTAATCTTTGTTGAATCATTATTACTGCTTTTTTATCATCTTGTGTTATTGGTCGTTTCCAAATGTTCTTATATTTCCACCAATCTATTGCCTCGTTTACTGATTGCTCCATCACTGATTCAGGCATTGTAGGGTGCTTCCTCAAAATCATACCCTTAAGCATTAATTTAAAATCGTTTTCTTTAATTTGTTCTGCAATTAAATGCTTCTTTATATTTCTGAGTATTGGAAGCATGCTTATGTAATTTTTTCTTTCAAGCCTTGAATTCAGATAATATTCTATATCATCAACGCATATCCTATCATAATTCAAATATACGCTTCTCTCTAGGCTTATTGCCCATGTTACCCTTATTTTTCTTTCCGATTCCTTATAATACCAAAATGATTGCCTATCAGGCATATACCTTATAACAGGCACTTTTATATCTTTTCTTTTTTTTAATTCGCTATCATAAACATCTGTTTTCATTTCTTCAATTGTGTATAACCCATCTTGTGGAAATGCAGGGCAGCTCCATTTGTTAGCATAATATGGAACAAATCCTTCTTGTATTCTATTATAATTCTTATAATTATGATTTTCATTATCGTTATAAGAATTTCCGCCGTATGTTGGTGAAAGAATAATTCTACTTCCACGACCAACATTAAAATTTATTTCTTTTACCCAATTAGCATATGACAATCTACCATCTGTAAGTGCACCTTCGGCATCGTATATAAGCCTCAACCCCCCGTTTTCTATATCTGTAACTTTAATACCCGATTGTATTGGTAAAAATATTTCGGTTCTATCAAGCAGCCCCTGAACAAACAAAAACATTTTCATATATTTGTCATTAAACATTTCCTGTTCGTGCTCAGAGGAATCATTCATTAATTTTTCTAGTTCCGCTTTCTTTGGAAACATTGTTTCTCCTATACCAATATTAGGAGAGCAAATTCGGTATATATTATCACCGTTCCTTATTAGGAAATATGTTTGATGATTCCAAACATTAATCATTGCATTTTCCATTGCATTTGTGGTGTATTCTTTATCTTTTCGCCTTGGCTTTAATGCTACAATACCCCTTACCTCAGGAAGTATGTCCTTGTATCTATTATTTTCAATGAGCCATTCATCAAATTTATCAAGTTGATTATAATCTATACCACCATCATCACAATTGCCAACTTCTTCATCCGCAAATATAACAAGTTGTCTAAGTGCCAATGGTTCATCCTTACCCGCAGGTTCACCACTAGTCAATTGATAAAGTTCTTCCTCAATTCCCATATAAAGTTCAATCATTCCTATAACCTTCATGATCTTTTGCATTTCTTTTGCAAATATGGCTATTTGTGTCTCCATCTTTCGTTTTATTTTGTCTAAAGATGATTTTTGATGATTTATTAGAAGCAATGACATATTTCTTAAAATTTCAAGTTGGCGTTGTTGAATTTCAATACCGTTATACATGGTTTCAAGAACTACTTTACTTGTTTTGTGTACAAGTCCGTATTCATTTTCCGTTTGCTCTTTCTTGATTTCAAAAGGTTTTCCGTTATATAAGTATTCTTGAGCTTTTCTCTTGTATTCCTCGAAATCAGGAATATATCTGTGCGAGTATTCTTTTATAAACGTTGCTATATTTTTTGTTGTCCAATGATGTATTGGTTCAAGAGTATCAATATCAACCGTATATATTTCGACATTTGTAGAACCATCTTTTTCAAATATATTGCTTATAGTTACTAATGTATCTCCTCCACTATCTATAAATAAGTCACCTATTTTGATATTATCTTTGGTTAATATCAGTTTGCTGTATTCCTCACTCTTTAAGATTTCCTTTGAATCATTTTTCTGTACAGAGTCCATAATACTTATTTTTAAATTGCAACATTAAATTTTTTACGAAGATTCATTTTGGTTATCAAATCCTTTGCAATTATATTAAATTGATTAATATTATCTGTTAAAACAAAATCTGTTAAAACATTCATACTGTACTTATCCTTATTGATTTTTAGTACTAATATTCCGTTTGCATCAAATTTTACCTCTTGAATGAAAGCCTGATAATGCCCTAATTTGTTTTGTAATTGTAAGTTACAAATTATTAGTTCCAATGCCTTTAAAGAGTTTTCAAAAGTATTGGAAACACTATGAAATTTTTCATTTATAGAACTATAAACTTCGATAGTGTAAATTGATGATTTTTTCATAATTTCTATTTTTAGATCATTTTTAAATTATTATCAGCACTTTTTAATATTGAGGTTTATAATGTTCACAACGATTACATTGTTTAGTATAGTGTCCATCTATATTAATGTATGGACAATTTAAATTGTTATAATGACAGGTGAAATGTTCTATTTGTTCTTTATCTGTGGGCATGAAAGATTTAAAATCTTGTAAAGTAATAGTTTTCTTTACTATACCCATAAGTTCACACGGCTTGTATTGATTTCCATTTTCCTCAACCATAATCAGCCATTCATAACCATGAATAGTGCCATTATCATATTTGATATCCTTGATTGTCTGAATCCCAAATGGTGTTAGTATCCTTTGACCAACTTTATAAAGATAACGTTTCTTCATATCACAGAGATCATCCCAACTTATTAAATGAGTTTCAGGATTTTTACAAATAATTACAAGATTTTTACTTTCATTAACTGAAATATAAAAATCTCTACCGAAAGTATTATCACTCATTTCTTTCATAGTTTATTTTGCATTAATATTAATTATTCATCATATTCAGATTGTATTTTATCAGTAATTCTGTCATATTCTTCCTTTAAAATCAAATCATTATTAAGCAACCATTTATAAAAATTGATTCCATTAGGGTGCTGATTTAGTCCATCAATAATTTGAAATTCACTGAAATACAACCTTTGTAAGATGAATTCCACAGCAATATTATTGTCAACTAATTTTATTTTTACTTCTGACATAATTTTATATCTTAATTTATGATCAAGCTCTGTAATCACGATTTTCTTTTTGCATCCATTTTTGCATCCAAGAATTCATCCAACATTTAGGATTGCTTTTATTTTTATTATATTTCCACCTGTTATGAAGCATACTTATCTGAGGTAAATTTACCTCAAAATCAGCTATTGCCCAAATATCGAAATAAATTGTGTCGAAAATTTCGTCTTTTAATGGCTTATATTCCAAAATATCGGCACAAATATAGGTTATTGGCATATCAGCATAAATTGGTGAAACAAGGTCTATTACATCTTGATATTTTTCTATAATAACAATCTCTGTTACTACACCGCTTTTAACCTTGTCTTTAATGTTTTGTAATATCAAACCAATACCAAGACCAGCTACCATAACTCTACCATTAGCATTATTACAAAAATCGGTATTTGTAACCATTTCCATTTTTGTATCTGTCATCATAAGCTCACCGTCAACATTAAGTCTAATGTACTTACCATCATTCATATAGTTCAACCCACCATCTCTTATTGCTCTCAAGTTAAATAATGGGTTTTTCTTGTTTGAAAATTCAAAAGTTGATAACCTAGCCAAACCAAGCTTCTTTACCTCACCGACTTTCATATTAAAGTTATCAAAAACTCCTTCCATATTTATTATTTGTTTTTCCATTATTCTCTTTGTTTTTCTATTTTTATAAAAACTGTTAATTCCATTAAATATAGTGAAAGGCAAGAAAAATGCCTCTCCTGTATCAGGAGAGGCATTTTTAAAATTTACATGTTTTCTCTTAATGCCTGTAATTTGGAAAGATTGCTTTCATCAAGACCGAAAATTGTTCTATCGGGTGATGTAAGCTTGTTTTTCCTTTGTCTTTCATTATATTCGCTTGGGGTTTCCTTATCAATGCCAAGTATTTCTTCAACAGATGGTGGTTTTACCTCAAATTTTAATAGTCTTGTGGTATCTTCCAACAAATAATATTTTAATGCTATAAATCCTGCGGTTGAAATCTTTTTATCGGATTTGAGTGAGAAATAGCCTATTCTTTGAGCTTTATATTCCTCAGGCATTTCCTCAAAATTTTTATTTCTTTTATCAATTTCCTTTTGTGAAAGTTTACCAAGTGCTTTTTTAGCCACAAACACAACACTTGTAGCCTCAACCAATTTTTGTGATAGTGGTATTAAACCTACGATTTTTTTGTTAGTAATACAACAAACAGAGCCATCATCAACAACTTTACACATATGGTTGAAGCTATAAGGATTGAATACCCTTGCTAAATGGTTAAGGAAATTAAGACCTTTTTCAGTCTTTTCAATTTCCTTAATAAGATTAAAAGCCCTGTTGACATCATCTGGTTCAGGGTCACCAAATTCAGTTTTAAGTTTTGAGTAAATAACAGCCAATTTGGGTAAGTCCAAGTTTTTCTTCTTAATTTCAAGTTTTGGTCTTGATAACATTAATGCTGAACGCCTTGGTCTATATAGTTCTAATTTCATGGCATTATCCAAAGTTTTTATTGCTTCCTCTTTTTGTTCTTTGGAAAGTCCTGTTAAATTCAAAACCCTAACTGATTTTGAGGGTTTTTCAAACTTGGAAAGATCAATTGAACCTACAACCTTAATCTGTTTGTTGTTTGGATGTGATTCAATTTCTTCCTGTGTCATAGGAACAATTTTATACATGAAATTGTTAGGTTGTAATACAACAAAATCATTACATTCCTGATTTGTACCATCGAAACAGTCTTGACCTTCTTCAACTGTATAAACTAAATCTAATACTTTATGAGTTTTCATTTTTATATATTTTTAAAAGCTAAAACAAACATTTCTAATTTCTTCGATTCTTTCATCAACCCACTCTTGAAGCTTTTCTTGCTTTTTATCATTTACATTTTCTTCGGGTAGTTCTTTTTCCCAACCATCTACACCTGTATTGATATCCAAATCATTAGCAACATCTGTATTAATATCATCAATGTCTTCATCATATTCTACATCAATATCGTCAAATTGTGATATTATTTCATCCATTTCATCAATACGTTCTTGCATAAGTTCACCTGTTGGTGAGGACTGTAAAGAATCAGGTATACCATCCAATTTGTCTTGGGTTTCATCACGGAGAGTTTCGGCATTGGATTTGATATTTTCAATAAATTCAGATAATTCCTCAGCATTAGTTATAGTTATAACCGAAATGTCCTCAATTTGCTCTTGCATGGAATAATAACATGACATGAATTCACTTTGTGTAAGTTGTGATTGTCTTGGTTGTGTTTTACTTATATTTTTACCACCATGTAAAAACTGCCACCAATAATAAGATTCACCCTTTTTGATTAAAACTGTGTCAGTTTCGTCATATGGTTGTGTGCGGTCAATTTTAGAAAGTATTTGCCCCTCTCTTTTACCTTTTAATGATGTATATTCAACCCTTTTTCCCCTTGAGTAAATATTACTCTGTGCTGTTTTTACTAAATTTGCTTTTGCCATGATTATAATTGTTAAATTAAATTTTTGATATTAAGTAATCAATTTGTGTTTCAGATAATTTTAGTTCCAATATGCGTTTACGTTTTAAAACCATATCCAACCCTATTTCCTCTATTACCATGATTTCAAGACCATCATCCTTTAATTCTTCCGCTTTAACTAGCAGAAAATCCATCCAACCCATTTTTTCTGCCAATATTTGCTTTTCTTTTTCTGCAATTTCATCTTTATGGATTAATTCCAATGATAAAATTGAAGATTCCAAGGTTTTTATTTCGTGTTTCAAAAATGTTTCCTTAGCTTCAAACGGAAGCCCATTTTCTATAGCCACATCGTTATTGATATTGTTAATCATCAAATCAAGACTTTTACCGAAATACTGTGAAAAATAACTATCAGAGTTGCATAGTTTGGTTAGTAATTTTATTTCTTCGTCTTTTGTCATAATAATGAATTGTTATTGTTAAATTAGTTTGTATTTTATAATTGGATATTTTATAATTAATCTATGTGGCTGATTTTAACGTCGAATTTTTTCTTTCCAAAAACGTTAAACCAAAAATTAAGTAAGTTTAATCCATTTGAACCACCACCAAAAGATTCATAAGATAAATTAGTAGTGACCCATACCATAACATAATCCTTGTCAAGCAGGTTTGGAGTTGCATTTGTGGCTAGATCACTTAATTTACCAATACTTACAGAGGTATTAAAATTTGTGATACGTAGTTTTTTGAATATTACGGGTGTGGTTTGGAAATAAGCTGTGGAAAGCTCAATGTGATGAGAACCCATTATGTCAACAGTTTCTTCAATTTTTAGTATAGGTGCTGTAAAACCCCTTTTTAATAATTCTTCTTGAATGATTTCCCTAATTTCAAGCAAATTTGATAACGATAAGTAATTTTCTGCTGAGTTCATAATTTGTATTTTTTAAATTATTTTTATATTTAACGATTTTTCTATCAATTTTACTATTTCATGCTTCTGTGCTGCTTTACATTTAGAATACCAACAAACACAATAGAGGTTTCCACAGTCTGTATAACCTTTCATAGGCTTGAAAATGTAAAGACCCAAGCTACTATCACCATTTTTAGTATTTTCACCAAAAATGATTCTGTCTGCGTTGTAATTATTATCATTTTCAATTTTAATTCCTTGATTGGGTTTGAATCCAAAGCTAATTAGTTTAGCATTCAATTCAGAGGCTGTTAATGCTCTAGCTGTTGCCATAATTTCTATTTATTAAATTATTTCCTGAATTACACGCAACCAATAAAACGATAAGCATCCAATTACAAATAAAACGCCAATAATTTTATAAAGATTTTCTGCTGAGAGGATTTCTGTTTTCATAATTTCTATTTTTTAAATTATTTCCAAAATTATTACAAAAATCATGCCAAATTTGTTATTATATATGTCAATTCATAAAACCTTAACAAACCTTAACACAAAAAGCATAATTTTAACATTTTTTAACTGACAGGTGACATGTTTGTCATGTCACCTGTCAGTTAATATGTATGTCAGTTCGCCATGTATGTCAGTCAAATTTTTAACTTTTCCATTATTACTGAAATCGATTTTCCATTATAAAGTTCCAATACATTATTTTCAATTGCATAGTACATTGGTGATTTATTAGTAAACCAAAATTGCCCGTATTTTTCCTTTAATTGTTTCTTTAAATAATTTGTTTCTTTAAATTTTTTCTTTGATTCCAAAGCATCTATCTGTACATCAGTAGGTTTTATATCATTTAAAAAATCTTCATGCTCTATGAGATTTTTTATTTGTGACATACCGTTTTGGTATGTCACTTTATATGTCGATATTATTTTCATTAATAAATTGATTTTGAGAAATCTATTATTTGATTACCAAATCCGTTGATATGTCCTTTTTCCTCTACTTGCCCGAATTCATCATAAATGATATATGAGTAACAGTTATCATCGCCATAAATTTTGATTTCCTCGATTTTACCCGATTCATCATAATTAAACCATTTGCCTATTTTCTCACCATTATCAAATTGTCCTTTTTGCTTTACTTTTTTGTTTTCGTAATATGTAATAAAATCACCTACCAATTTCCCGTTTTCCCAATGTTTTTTCTTTTTGATATTGCCATTTTCAAAGTATAGAATATTTTCACCATGTCTTTGCTTGTTATTAATTTCACAGCTTTCTTTAAGACATCCGTATGTATTTGGATAATAAAATCTGACAGTACCATTATCTGCTTCCCTGTTGGTTATCTTTTCTGTTTCTATCTCGTTGGCTATTACGGAAACGACAAACCTATTAGCCCTTGACACTATTGACTTAACAGCACCCGATGTATTAAAACCATATTTCTTGAATAATTGGTTGTGTGTTAGATCATTGAAAAAGAAGTCAATCAATATATCAGGGTTTTTGGATAACTCGTATAATTCCTTTGCCCTTTTGAGTTTCTTTTTTGGTATTAGGTCTATTTCTTCATGTTTGAAATCTTCCTCTGATTTCATACTGAATTCAGTTAAATTGGTATTATAGATTTCATAGATTTCATCAACCTCGCTTTTAACCTCAGCTATTATGTCTGTAAAATCACCTTCAGATATTGTCTTGTTTGACGAATTGGAAATGATTTTAGAAATATTGATAACTTTACCACAATTAACTTTGTTATATTCCATCATTGCTGTATGTCTTATAGCCATAAGAACATAACCCGCTATTGGCTCTTTAGGTTTAAACCAACCGTTTGGATTTATTTCATTATTTTGGAGGGTTGTATCACAAGATGTTAATTTTTGGAGTTCTAATGCGTAAATTTCATCTTGTGATTTATTGGCGTATTCTAATTCTTCAAAATGAAAATTAATTAATTTATCCTCTAAAATTGATATTTTGGTTTTCAATAATAATATAGATGACTTTAAAATTGCGGCATCAACATCATCATATGTTTTTGATAGTTTTTCTATTTTGGTTTTCAGACTCTTTTTTAAATCATAAAGATCAGCATTGCCGTATTTTTTCCTATTTCTGAAAGCGTCAAATTGGTTACATACAATTATGTCAGCCATATCTCTGTCTTTGACTACTTGAAAGGCGATGGAATAACACTGCTCATAAAATTCTTGCCAAAATTTAGACCAAACGAAATTATGTTTAGTTCCTGTTAAAAACAATCTACCAAAAACCTGCGTATCAATCCATTGTTGAAGTGTGAATTTCTTTTTGTACGTATCAGACAAGTTATAGTAATTTTTAGTTTCGAAATCAATAGCTACTTTTAATCTAATATCTAAGATTTTATTACCTGTTTTATATTCCATAATCCCCATTTTTCAAATTATACTTATGTTAAATTAAATTTTTATTTAGAACACCTTGGTAAGAAATTATTTTCTAGCATACCATTTTCTCTGTTAATATTGTTTCTAATACCAAAGAAATCATGATAAAAATCAGAATCATTTGATTCCAAAAGTTGTTTGAAATCAATAGGGTTTCCGTGAGTATGACATTTGTCAAAATCCATTAGTGATGAACCACGGTTTATAGGTTCATTTAAATGTACAAACCTAACAAGTTCTATTGCTCTGCTAATAATTTTAGTTATTAGTTCATAATCATTTTTAGTTGTCTTTACGCAATCAGTGATTTCTACCATAGTTCCTATATTTTTAAATTAGTTTATAATTAGTGTTTACTACAATTTTGTATTGCAAGTTTATAAATTTCTTTTATTGTGAGTATTTTTTGAGCAACAGGAAATTTATCCATTCCTATTCTTCTTATAAGATTCCAATAACCATTTTCTTTGTTAGCGTTGAATGAGAACCATTCATTATACAATCCCAAAGCTCTGAATTCTATTTTGTTATCGTTTGAAACAGCTTTATTAATTATAATGTTTTTAGCCATAATTTTATATTATTTTATTGATAAATAATAAAAATTGTTATGATAACGTATTACAATCCCTATTTTTTTAAAGATTGACGTTGATACCCTTAATTCCTGAGGAATTGAAATGTATTTGACACCCTTAATAGTTGATGAATCAACCTTTGACACACCAATTTCTTCACTATTTTCGCCTATAAAATTCTTTAAAGATTGAACTTTTAAAGATTTGGCTTTTGATTCTGCTGCAGTCATAATTTCTATTTTTTAAATTATTGATTATTTCCTCTTTTACTACAAAAGTCGTGCCAAATTTGTTATCATATATGTCAATTCATACACCTTTAACAATCTTTAACAAATAAAGCGTTGCTATTAACATCTTTTTACAAACTTATATGACAAAATGTCGTGTAACTTGTCAGTTACCATATATGTCAGTTTGTCATGTCATTTCTTAATAAAATAGTCTTCCGTAATGTATTCATACCGCATACCTTTATTTTTACAGAATTCAACGGCTGCTTTTCTCTTTGCCTCAGTTACAGCTGATATAGCCAACTGATATAAATATTTTTCTTTACTTTTATATTTCTCCCTGTCAGGTTTTTCAGTATCTTTACGTGATTTTACCTCAATTATGTATTTCGTAAGTTTATTAGAGTTTCCAACCATTTCAACATAAAAATCAGGGTAGTAGCTACATATTTTTTGTTTTACAGGGTTAAGATAGCTAATAATTAGATCATCACTTTCGTATGACCATCTTTTACATTTTGATGATGAATCTAAAACTTGAATGAATTTTAACTCCAATCCACTCCTATAAATTATTCCTAATTTCATATTATAATATCCTATTAATTTATCAGGATTTTCCAAGTGATGATATCCTTGATGAAATCTACTATTAGCATGAATAGGATTTAATATTTCTAATTTCCCCATGTCCTTTTACTTTATTTAGTAAATTGGTATTACGTATAGATTAAAATAAATAAAATTAAAAAACATGTACAATGATTTAATAAATTGGTATAATAACAACACATACAAATCAAGTATTAAAATATGTGAATTTAGGAAAATATGTGAATTAACTTCATTTCTAGATGATAGTTGCAAACACATAACTCCAAAACAAAGAATGTGGCATATAATTAATAGTAATTTTAATATACAATATTGTGAAATTTGTGGAAAGCAATCGAATTTTGACAGACACAAATACTGTTATCAGGTTTGCTGCTCAAAAATATGTGCTAAAAAATTTCAATCATCTGAAAAATGGTCAGACAATTGTAAGAAAAATTATATAAAAGCAGAATTGACTTGTTTAGAAAAATATGGTGTCGAAAATTATTCCAAAACTGATGAATATAAAGAAAAATATAAAGAAACATGCTTGAAAAAATATGGTGTCGAAAATCATATGCTTATAGAAGATTTTGTAGAAAAATCAAAGCAAACAAATCTTAAAATTTACGGTGTAGAATGGTATCAACAAACTGACGAATTCAAAGGAAAATATGAGAAAACATGTTTGGAAAGATATGGTGTAGGAAATATGTCATATCTATCAAGTACTATATCAAAAATACACGAAACCAAAAAGAAAAATGGTTCTTATGAAAAATCTAAAGAGGAGAATGAAATATATTATAATCTAATAGAATTGTTTGGATATTCAGATATTGTTCGTCAATATAGAGATAAAAGATATTATAGTAAAGAAACTAAATATTTATTTGCTTGTGATTTTTATATCAAGTCTTTGGATTTGTTTATAGAATATGATGGAATATGGACACATAAACCACAATATTTATCTGAGAAAGAAAGAAATGAAATGATTAAAAAATGGAAAGAAAAATCAGAATTTAGTAATTATTACAAAGGTGCTATTTCTGCATACAATCGTGATTGTTTGAAGAGAGAAATATCAAGGGAAATTAATTTAAATATACAATTTATTAGAAAATTTTCTGATTTTTCTATATAGTTGTTTTATTAATTATTACTTAGTCCTACTTTCATTCTTCCATCGTGACCAACTAAACCCTCAATTTTTGAGTTCAATTTTTGAATTTCTCTGAATAATAAATTCGTTTGTTGTTGTTGTTGACTTGTAGCCTCAGTGAACAACAACATCATTTGTGCGTATTTATCCTCTTTTGTTAATGGCTTATGTGGGGCTTGTACAACAAGCTTTGCAGCTTGCTGCTGTGAGGTTTGGCTGTAATTATAAACACTGTTATAACTAGCCGATGATTTTATGTTGGCTGCTGAATATTTATCATAAAAATTAGCTGATGAATCTATAATTTTTGATAAGTCACCTATACCTGCAGATTCATTTTTTAAATCTTTAAGGAATTTAATATAAATATCAGCAAATCTCTTAAATGGGTCTATAAATTTGTTAAATATATCAACTTTATCAGTGGTAAGAAGCGACATACCAATGGCACTTCCAACCAATAATTGTTTTACACCCTCACCAATTTGCTTTCCTCTATCCTTTATATCTGTAGTACCTGAAAAACTAGAAACCACATCCGATAAACTCTTTAAAGGTGACATCATGTTATTTACAACACGTATACCTTTTTCAGCATCCGATTTAAACATCCCCCAAAATCCCTTGTCATTATTTTTAGCCCTACCAACTGCTGCAAAAGCCGATGGTATAGTTGTTATAAGTTCAGTAATATTTTTCTCAATAAGTTTTATATCAGCGGGTGTTAGTTTAGCCTGTTTCCAATTTAATACGGCGATTGATAAATCTTTTAAAGGAGCACCAAGACCATTAACATATTTAATACCACGTTCAGTATCCGTTGTTTTCCACATACCAAATAGTCCTGGCTTTGATGTCTTTGTATCATCACCTATCTTGGCTATTGTTGAAGGTATAATCGAAAGTACCGCATTTATGTTATCAGAAATTAGCTTTGTTTCTGTTGGTGTTAATTTCATGCTTTTCCATGTTTTTACACCCTCACCCAAATCATAAAGTGACCTACCTATGCCTTTAACATAATCAATACCTCTTTCTGTATCTGTTGTTTTCCAAATCCCAAAAAGACCGCTAGATTTTATAGTATTATCATTTCCTATTTTTGAAATTGTTGATGGTATAATAGAAAGTACAGTATTTACATTGTCCGAAATAAGTTTAGCATCATTTGGTGTTAATTTCATTTCTTTCCACATTTTAACACCATCAGCAAGTTTTGTCATTGCTTTACCAATACCTTTAACGTAATCAATACCTCTTTCTGTATTTGTTGTTGTCCAAGCACCACCTGTTATAAATCCTAGAAGCCCTGTTGCGGGTTTAGTAATATCATCGTTCCCTATCCTTGCTATAGTTGCGGGTATAACAGACAAAATTGTATTGATATTATCTGAGATATTTCTTGCATCATCAGGACTTAACTTCATATTTTTCCAAACAAGAACGCCATCCGCTAATTTTTTAAGATTACTACCCAAACTCATTGTAAATGCTATACCCTTAAGTATTTGCCATTGTGAAACATCTATTCCATGCATTTTCTTTATATATTCAGGAGATGTACCCAACGCCACAGCCGTTGTTACACCCAATATGGTATCAGCTAATGTCTTGGCATCCTCAGGCTTCCAATCAGTTGTTGTAGCTTTCCAATATGATAAAGACCTTGCAAATACACCAACAACTTCTCCCACTTTGTTACCCATCATTGTTATTTTCAAGAATGAGCCAATACTCAAATTAGAAAATGCATCAGAAACACCTTTAACTACTATTCCTAAACTATCGGCAAATATGCTCATTTGCTCCCTTTCCAAGTTAAGTTCAGATATTGGTTTCAATGCTTTAGCTAATACATAAAGAGAACCCGCTAATAATCCAACTGCTAAAGCACCTAGAGATATCGGTGCTATTAACAATCCCGCACCCGCATAAACTAACCCTAAAGCTGTAATAAATGTTGGTATCTTCCAAATCAAACCACCATTTTTAGCTATCATATTTCCTATCTCTGTAAGTGGCTTTTTCATTATCCACAAAGATATTCCAATTAGTGCAAAGGCTAAAGCACCCATAGCTATTTTAGGAAGTAAAAATCCTGCAGCTACAAATGGTGCTGTTACAGCGAATAACATCAAAGGTATTTGCCAAATAGCATTAGTCTGACCCGCCAACATTTTAGCGGTTATACAGACTGAAAATCCAAACAGCAACAATGACAATGATACAAATCCTATAGCTAAAGCACCTTCTTTAACCTTATCAGATACGGTTTTCATTCCTATCAATGCAAATAAAGCTGCTGTACCCGCAAGCAAAAGAACTGTTAGACCAACCTGCTTATAGTCTATTGGCAACTTGGATATAACCCAAAAAGTACCTGTCATCATTAATAATGATAATGACATAAGTACCATATTTTTAATACCATTCTTGAGGTCTGATTTATCACTCAGACCCATGTATTTATAAAATTTGGCTACAATATAAGTAACACCTATAACAGTTACCATACCAACTACCATATCTGTAATTGAGAATTTTGAAATAGCATATGCTGATGCAGCTATAGCAAGTGACATAGCAAGTATCCCCGCACCAATATACATTACGGATTGTGCACCATCTTTAAGTTTTTTATTATCTTTTGCTAAAGATTTAAATTCGGGTTGTAAAACTCTAAGTGCTAATTTAAAGAACAATAATCCTGGAGTTGCTATTATCGATAGTGCACCACCAATAGCCAATGCACCAACAAATCCTGTTATTGATCTAGCAACTTTTAAAAGAGAATGACCAAATCCATCAAGCCCTTCAAAATTTATACCTTTCATTACATTACTAACCTCATTTATAGTAGACCTAACATATCCAATTGATTTTTTAGCTCTGCTTGATATTTCTTTTTTAATTTTAAATTTATTAAGATGTTTAACAAATGATTCTAAAACATTAAAGAAATTCTTTACCATAGATTCAGCATCTTTCATTTTCATTTTACCCAAAGCGGATATAAATCCAACATCAACTGCTTTTATGGATTCAGAAAGTTTCTTGGTGTCTTTTGGTAAAGTTCCAACTGATTTATTAATTGATTTTGCATATATGGTTATTATCTTTGATAGTTTAGCAATATCAGCCTCAGTATAAGAACCTATATTCATGCTTTGTTGTGAATTAACTGTATTGGCTGTTTCGGCTTGTATATTCTGCTGTATAGTCTTTGCATCGACATTTTGAGTCTTTGCATCAACACCCGCTATAGCATCTTTAATGAATTTAGCTGATTTGGAGATATCAGTTGATGCCGATAATATATCAAATGAATACTCAGAAATATCCTCTAAAAAAGAATTTGATTGTTTAAGGTAATCATAAAGGACTTCAATTTCTATATCATTCATGGCAAAGCGTTTTAATTATTTAAAACAGAGAAGCCTGACAGGTTGCTATCAGGCTTCTCAATTAGTATTTTAAATAATTAAGGATTTAAAACCAAGTCTTTAGATGAATCAGCTTTCCAAGTACCATCGCCATTATTTCCATCGCTGTTTATTTCAAACCTTGCCCATAATTTTTCATCCGTCTTCCTGTAATTCATCCGTTCCTGTAGTTTTTTTGTAGCCTCTTCTTTGGCTTTCTCCAAAGTGGTATTTTTAAGAGCAACAGGTTCTATATAAGGATAAGAGCCTTCAAAGCAGCTAAATCTTATATCACCCTCGAAATTATCAGGAATTGTTGTAAAGTATTTGTCATTTCTACTATTATTATTGCTTTCGAATATTTTTAATTTTTTCATAATAATTTACATTTAATCATTTGACACTGTTATATCAAAAACCTCACCAACAATGTCTTTTTCTTGTGGATGGCTTACAGCCCACCCTAATCCCAATATATAATCAACATCTTTCATTGTTGCATTATTAAACTCTATTTTATCATCAGTTTCATGTAATTTTTGCAAAAAAGATTTTAATGTATCATTATTAAAATCCTTTATATTTTTGGATTCTGAATTATTGTTTTCGAATATTTTTAATTTTTTCATAATAATTTATATTTTTTAATTGTAATAGTTTCCATCATTTTTCGCTTTAGTAGCTATTTCCTTGTTGTATATAGCATAAGCTTTATACGCAACCTCTTTAACGGTCAAATTATCAAAGCAATCCATTACATAGTCATAATGGTACATTACAACATCTTCAGCAGTCTTTTTATCAGTTCCTGATGAAATCAATTTTGCAATAACCTTTTCTTTTGTAATATCTGTATCAGGGTTAGCATCACCTTCAAAAATTTTAAGTTTTTTCATAGTACTTACTTATGAAACCCTAAAGCCTCGTTTTTAGTTTTAAAGAAATTAATAAGATTATAATTAGGTGCTTTTGTAAATGACATCCAAAGATAATAATCAGGATTGACATTACCACCCCAAATTGACAAATCCCTTTGAGGTTTATATCCCCAATAACAAGGTATTTTAAATAATGTAGTACCATCTTTAACTTTTATACCTTCCTGTTTATCAGCCCATTTAGCTATATTAGCCACATTGGAATCAAAATGATCATCACCTTGCTTATCGGTAAGATACCCTCTAAATTTATAGGGATCACCCGCAATTTGGGTTGTCATTCCTGAGCCAGGAGAGTATGATGTCCATAATGAATTTTGTTGAATATAGACAACATCTGTTGGATTCCAATCCTCGTTTATTTTTAACTTTTTCATATGGTTGATGTACTAATTAATTTTTGATTATTTACTTTTCTTTGAAGAAATCTCTTAATTCTTAATAAAAATGCTAAAGGCTTATTTATTTTGTAGTAATAAATATTCTCGAAAAAATCCTTAATTGTTATATTCTCGTTATTAACAGTTATAATTGAATCACCCGACAAGCATTTACCTGATTGTCTACTTGATAAAAATATATTAAATCTATAGCTTTCAAATTGTCTAAGCACTCTTGATTGATATGGTCTTAATTTTATCTGTTGAATACCATCATCTGTCATACAATATGCATAATTATTAGCAAAGTATAGACATGATGCTTGTAATTTAGCAAGCTCTGTTATTTCTTTATCGGTATATTGGAAATGTAAATAACCTTTCCTTTTCCTTATATCTTTAAGATAAAATGGGTTGTTCCTTGGTAAGTATCCCGTTTTATTATATTCTTTTAATATTTCTTCTACCCTTTCGGTACTGTATATATTTTCGTTAGCCATAATATCAATATTTTCGTTGTATTTACCGCTACAGGAGAGGCATTTTCCTTGAACTCAGACAGTTTTCATGGTATAAGCACAACATGAAAATGTAAAACTTACCAAAGCGAATTAAAAGTCACTAAAGATGAAGGTATTTCTTGTAATCCTATTGCTGATAATATTCTATTTAAATATGCTAAATAATTAGTCATAAATTGTACATCGTATGATACAGGAAACTTCTGCAAAAATTGAGGTGGTATTACACCTATCGGAAAGGCAAACACATCTGTTGATGCATTTGATGTCCAATACCATTGAACTTTATCACCCGATTTTATTATAGAATATTTTTGCTTTATCTCATTAGATGACATGGAAATCTCATTATTATATTGTGCTATTGCTCTCATATATGCCTGAGAACCCGCAATTGTCTTTATTTCATTGTTTGAACTTTCAAGAATGTATTTACCCAAATTGTTTACCCTTTGTGCGGGTAGGACATTTATTATGTCAGTATGTATAAATTCTTCCTTTACTTGCTTTACTTTTTCTATTATTACCGCATAATCTATATTATCTACTTTTATAATATAGTCAATAACAATCTCTTTCAATTTATTACGTATAAATTTTGGTACAGATGCCTGATTTATTTCGAGACCAACGGCTTTTACATTTTCATATCTTCCAAAAGTATTACCATCAGCCCATAATGATTCCTTAATATACCTTTTTTTAGCGGTAATAAGGAATTTACCAACTATTTGCTCAAATGTTAAGTTAAGACATGGCTTACCCGATATTCTTGTCTGTAAACCATTATGTAAGCCGATAAAATACGAAAGCATATGACCAAGTGCGGGATATATGTCAAGTTCGTTTAATTTTAATATGAAATCTTGAACGCTACCTTTATAATCAGTATTCTTAATAATTTTGCCATAATTAACAAATATGGAATCAGTATCACCATATATAACAATATCACCTGTCACAGGTATTACCTTTGTTATTCCAAGTTGTTTATGAACATCGTATATGTATGGAAATCTTTCCTTAAAGTACTTATTGAACCAAAATTTGGTATATTTAATTACATAAGCTGATTGTGTTGATATTGATGAGGCAACATATTTGTCATATAGTACAAAATTACTAAAGCCAAATACACCATATATTGAATTGAGGATTTTTTTCAAAGATAAATCCTCACTCTTTTTGGTAAATCTCAAGTTTTCAAGACGTATAATTTCATCTTTAATTTCTTGTACTGTCACCTCTTGTCCTTGCTTAAACCTGCAGTACTGTAAACCTAAATTATATACCATGATTAAAATTGACCATTTATATTATTGAATATACCACCAAAACCATCCGATTCCTTCTTATATTCTTTAACATCATTTTTATTTACATTACTCATAAATTCCATAACCGCATTATCAACCATTACTTCAGAAATTCCTAATGGTCTTTTTAATTTTATACCTGATAATTTAGTACATCTAGATAAGGCAACATATGTCTGACCCGTGTCGAATATTCCTCTTTCACCTGTATCTATGACATATTCTTCAATAGTACAAGACTGAGATTTATGTATAGACATGGCATAACCTATGGATATTGGATATTGGATAAATTTTCCTGTACCCATAGACCTAACCTCATTAGATGATTTATCAAATTCATATTTTTCAGAATGGAACTCAACCTTGCCTATACTTACAATACAGCCGCTGTCTAATTCAACATCCATAAGCTCACCATCAAAATTAATAAGTTTTCCAACAGTTCCATTGATATATTGCCCGCTTTCTCTATCATTTGAGCGAATCATAACCCTAGCACCTATTTTTATTTTTATTACCTCGTCAACAGCACATTGCTTAACATTGAAATTTCCTTCTACTTTACCAACCAAAGTTATTGGTTTTGAACTTATTTCGTCAAGTTTTTTATTATTATAATATTCTACATCCTTATTATAAGTACATAATACAATGGCATCATCTTTAATTTCGTTATGAACCATAATTTGGTTATGTTCATTAAGCTGAGAACGTGTTATTGTGCCATATTTTATAGAATTTAAAAATGAAATAAATTTTTCATCTTTCTGTCTAAAAATTCTTGTAAAATTTATGGTTGTAATTGGTACAAATTCAAATGGTTTTGCTGAATAAAAGTATTTTGAGCCAAATGTATGCCTGATATAATCCATTTCAGATTTATCTGAAATTACAGGTGGTAATTGGTATAAATCACCAACTAATATTAGCCTCTTTCCACCAAAAAATTCGTCTATATTAAGTGCTTTTCTATAAAATTCGTCTATTGCCGAAAGCATTAAAGATGAAACCATTGATATTTCATCTATAACTAATGTTTCGGGTATGGCATACTTTTCTAAGCTATTTTCATTTGGCTTATGTATATTACACGGAAATAAAGGCTTAGGTGGGAATCCAAAATAAGAATGTATGGTTTCACATTCTATACCATCTGTTCTTAGGTTGTTGGCGGCAACCCCTGTAGGAGAAAGCACAACATACGAACCAAGTTTCATGTTTGATAATAAAAGTTTTAGGAACGTAGATTTTCCTGAACCCGCAGAACCTGTTATAAAAAACACACCGTTTTCTGTTGTTACAGTATCATATGCCTTTTCAAATTCGTCTGTTATTTCTAACCAATCAGGTTTAATAAGTTTTGATAAATCAGCCATTTTTATTATATTTTGTAATTTTATATAAAAACAGACCAATATTAATCAAGCCTCATATGAACCCTCAGCATTTACAAGCCTACTCAAAGGTACTCTATTGCCATCACGAAGCTCTTTAGGGTTTGAAAGATTTAAGGAATTTATCATTGAATTTGTTATCAACGATGTAAGGAATGAAAAAGCATTAGATGATTCAAGCATTGTGTATTTTATACAATGGCAGTCAACGATTTCTGTCTTTTGAAATTTATCTTCAAATATAGTTTCCTGTAACCTTGATTCATCACCTATTAATTTAAAACACACATCTGAGAATACAGACATATCTTCTTTGTTAAAAATGTCAATTATGGAAAGCTTTTTTTGAACTGTGTAATTTGTACATCTAATCACACCTTGTGATTGATACTTTTCTTTTACTAGATTAACTATATTTTTAAGAGTTATATTTTCATTTCTTCCTAAAGATACTATATCATTTTCATAATTAGCGTCTTCGCCTATTGTTATAGATATTATACCATAGTTTTTAATATTGATCTCAATTTTATCTCCAACAATAAAATTTTGACATAATTTAATTGCCGCACAATTATAAATATTAAATGTTCTCCAATATTTACATAGATCATGAGTTGCTGTTGAGATTGCATCCTCTCGTATATCATCGGTAGCTAAATAGAACCTTTTACCAACATGTAAGCAATGCTTTCTGAACATATTCAGAAAATCTGTACTGAGTTGATTGTTGATTATACATTTTCTAAGTTCAACATCATATCTTTCCCTGTCTATGTAATAATTGTTCTGTTTTGCCATAATAGTATTAATTTGTATGTGGTGATTCTTCTTCAATCATTGTTTTGTTTTTCTCAAATTCTTCCAATGTCATAATTGCGAATTTGTCAATATATAGATATTTTTGAGAGTACATTGGTTGACCTTTATCATTTTTTATAGCCTCATACAATTTAATCATATCGAGTTTTTTCTTAACTGTCATTGTTTGTTTGGCATCCTCAATCAAGAAATTGGCATTGTGTTTTATTCCAAACGATGTTCTAAAAGATTTGTCTGCTTTTAATTCTTTATGTTTAAGCATACAATTTATATAAATTGGTGCTGAAAGTACTTGGTTAAAAGTAGTCATCATACGATTTATAAAATTGAAGTAAGATAAATCCTCATAGGATAAGTTATCATCAGCGTAAAATATAACCTTTCCACCACCATTATTATCAGCTCTATCAAATCGTTTTGTTGGAAGTCTAGATATTTCGTTTAGTCTACCATTAAAATAATCAACAACTTTCATGTTTGTCAAATCTGGACCTTCCTGTTTAAGTGTGTCTATCTGTGATTGAGAACCATTAACCGATGGTACTACAATATTCCTTGAGTACGATATAGATGGTTGACCGTTTACAGTAACCTCACCACTGTCAAAATTTATAAGTAATGTTTCTTTAAAATGATTAACAAATTTCCTTAATGCTTCAAGTGCTTTATCTGTTGTTTTATTACCAACAGGTACTACCATCTTTATACGTGATTGGCAATTCATGATAAACCAACCAACTGTAGCATCCTCTAATTTTCTTTTTAAGTTGAAATCCCTGAGTAATCTTTCAACATAAGACAGATTTCCTGTAGTATCTATATCCAAATATGGTATATAAAGTATTTGATTTTCAGATAATGTTACCCTACTACCATCTGTTTTTACATATTCCCAACCTTTAATTTTTTTCTGATTCTCACTAAGATCACGTATATCAACATATTTAAGCCTATTTGGGTCAATTTCAACAAATCCTATAATTTTTACAGGATATATATCCTCTTTCTCAGTGCCATCTGTATAAAATTTACTGTTTTCATACATTTCAAATAGGCTTTGTATTTTATCAAGACCACTTTGGACTTTGGCTACTTGACCTTTGTATACTTTAACTCTTTCTTTATCATCTTTTTCTAATTTCAGATTTTCATTTATGGAAACTAATGATTTTTTAAGTTTAATTATTTGATCATTAAGTTCTGCTTTTGTTTTATATTCATACAGGATTTCGTATGATAGACACCCATCTATTAGCCATTGTCTGTATTTTTTCCAAGCTACATTTTCTCCATCAAAATCCAATAGTGAATATACATCCTCAAAAAATGACATTATTGATTCCTTTACATCCTTTTGGTATTTTTCATTTGTAAATTTTATTTCACAGTACCTGTTGAATTCGTTCGTTATAACTGAATCATCACATACACAATCTAATATATATTCTATTTCAGGATACGTGGAAAATTTTCTTAAGTATTTTCGTTTTTCGTTATAACTAGATTTTGAATATGAATTGTCCTCGTATGTATCTTCATGCCCTCTAGACCAACTACTATAGGCTTTATATAAATCATCCTCATATGTTATAGAATTGGTTTCTTTAATTATAGAATAATCAATTCCTATATTACCAAGCCGTTCAGCTAGTTTTGTTATAGGTTTAAACAATATTGGTATAGCCATAAATTTATTTTATATTATTTAAACAAATATTGTTTAAAAGTTTCATTATCTTATATTTAAAAAGCCTGTAATTGTTCATCACAGGCTTTATTTGTACTATATTTGTAACTTATTTGCTTGTTTTTGCTTTTTTGTTTTCAAAAACAGCTTTACGATACCTTTTCTTTACTGATTCATTGATTGATTTTTTAATACCATCTTTACAGGCTTCATCAATATTTTCTTCATTGTTCACAATTGCATCAACTGTAGCATCAACTATGTCACCAACAACATCAGATGGAATACCCGCATCTACCATTGCACCAACCAAATCATTAACAGATATTGTTTCAGTACCTGTAGCACTTGTGGCAGCGATTATTTGATCTTTTACATCATCAGTAACAGATTCAGTACCTGTTAATATACCATCAATATCTCCACTTTCAATAATTTTATCATCAATTATTTCATCCGCCTCTGATTCTGTGATTTCTGTGATTTTTGCTTTACCACCTTCATTTGCCTCAGCTTTTTTTATAATTTCATTTGATAACAAAATCTCAGGGTCAAACTGTTGACCATCCTCAGATTGGAAATATCCATTGTCAGAAACAAAAGAACCGCTACCATTTGAAAAAGTACCTTGGTCATCTACATATGTTAATGTTGAATCAACAGGTAAAACAACCTTATCATCAACACTTAAATCATCTGTTGTTTTGTAAGTGTCACCATCTGTTAGCTCAACACCAAATTTTTCAGAAGCGAAATTTTCAAAAACAGGAAGTTTTTTACCAATTTTAGACTTAAAAGTTTCGTTGATTTTATAAGCTTTCATAATTAGAATTTTTAATTTTTATTATTTAGTAATATTACTATCATTCATTGATTTATAATTTTCATTTAATAGTTTGCCGATAAGTTTTCAAATATATCATTTATTCGTTTCTTCATCATTATATAAATGTTTCTGTGTATCCTATCCAATTCTTCAATAAATACTTGTACCTTTTGTTTATTTCTTGATTTTACGTATCTTACGCAAATTTCTAATGTTTTGTCCATATCTATTGATGGAACTAAAGTTCCTAGTTGCCTTCCGTTGATATAAAATTCATTCATATAATCAACGCTTTTATTCCTGTGTATAAGTATAATACTTCTTACTAGTTCTGTTATTTTTCCATCATCATTTCCACAAATTTCATCGGATTCCAAGGTATTATACAACGATTTAATCATATCAATTTTCTCTGAATCGAAAATTGATTTTATTATTACTACAGATTGCTGTAAGTTTATTTCTTTCTTTGCATCATTATCTATTTTTTCTGAAACTTTTTCCAAATATGCACTAACACGTTCCAATGTTGGTGCTATCGCTGCTATATCCCCTACAATCTTTGATGTTTCAGAATTACTTGATTTAATGAATTGTTTAAACATCATAAGGAAAACAATCATAAAAACAGTAAACAAAGAAATTGACATCCAAATAGCAAATGATGTATTAGTTGTTGTTAAGCCGTATTTTTCAATATCCGATGATAATTTACCTATATTTTCTGCATTATTTTTGACAGACTGATTTACGACCTGTTGTATAACATCCAATAGTATAACTCCCATAGCTCAAAAATTTTATTTTAATTATTTAATAAAATTTGATACGTATATTATATTATTGGGGTAGTATTTTGTAACTTTCAGGCGGTATAACACCCGATGCTTCGGTCATACGCATATGTTGGTACTCTACATTCATTTTTAGGTAATAATCCTTATAACGTGAATCTCTAATTTTTAAAAATTTAAAATAAAATTCTTTATTCATACGCATAGTTTCGGGTGTTATCATACCAATCACATTATCAGCTCTATGGAAAAGTCCACTTGATTCAGATAAGAAGCTTCCCATCTCTATATCTGATGTATTGGCATTTTTAATTGTAGCTTGATGTGCTGTTACCATTGCCCAATCATTGTCAACACCTGCTTGAAATAGTACCTCAGCATTGGATTTATGATAAGAGTACATACTTTCGGGAGAAATACCAAAATCATTACCAAGTTCTGTAAGATAATCCAAAATTATAGCATCAAAATGTATACCTCTTTCCTCTTCAAGTCTTTTTATATCAGAAACAATTGTAAGTGGGGTTGCCTTTGAATATCTCATACCCAAGAATACTCCAACACCTTTTGCATCATGTATTATGTTTCTTAAGGCATCTTGTACAACATCCTGAGATTCAGAAAAACGTGCGTATTCATACATTGGTATATTTAGTATATTACTACCTATCCTCTTGTATATTTTATCTATACCCATTTCAAGAGATACAAGTACAACATTTTTCTTTGCAATAGACATTCCCGCAGCTAAATTACCCAAAACTAATGATTTACCACTGTTTGGTGCACCCGCAAATATAGTTAAAGTTCCAGGAGCAAAACCGCCATTTTCCTCAAAATCGGACAAAGCTTGGTTAATAGCGGGAAATCCACTATTAACATAATTTTCGGCTTTCATCTGAACATGTTCTTTAGCATCCCAAAAATCGTGTATCTCAGCCTCATGCATGTCGATACAAGAACGTCTAACAACCATGTCTTTTGCTCTGTTGATGATTGTCTTAACATTGTCGGGTGTTATAGTCTGTGTCTGCATGTATTTTACAGCCGATTTGTAACCCTCTTGAGCATTTTGCCAACTAATCCAAGAACCAACGGTTTCTTTAAGCCATATGTCAGAATAATTATTGATGTTTGTTGATATTATATGCCTTGAAATATTTAAGAATCTACTTATATTTTCATCAACATTGCTGTTGGCATCAATGATATAGTTTTCTTTGTCTTCCTTTACTAAGACCTCTATTTGCCCGATATCAGGGCTAACAGTGTCAAAGAGAGCCTCCCTGAACCTAGTATTGAATTCTTTAGCTAACCTAAATAAAAGCCTACAATATGAATCCTTAAAAAAAGATTCATCAATTTTAGCCATCAAATTTAGGTTATTTCTTCTTTGGGTGTAACAAAATACTATTTGCTCAAAATCCGTTGTACTGTTATCTATCATTAAAATCTATGAAATAATTTTTATATTACCATCTTCAACTCTTATATTGTTAGATTCAATAAGTCTTGCTATACATGAATCAAATTCATTTTCCTTTTGCTCAGAATTTGCGACTGACTTTCTAACTTCCTCTAATTTCATAGATTTCTTATTTTTATTAATAAGAAAAAACAAAATATCATCAGGTTCTATTGTATCAAGGTTTAGATACTGTCCTGTTATATATTTTAATTTTAAATTATTGACATCTACCATACTACTGTTTTAAGATATTATTCATTTGATTTTCGAAATCATTTGTTGCCTCTACACTTTTATCATTATCTTCCAAATTATTTTCACTTTCAATAAATTCTGTTCTATATTGGAATAATGGTTTAATTATTTTTTCATCAATTTGTTTAAGAGTATCGGTATCAAAAACAGTCTTGTTAAATAATTGGTTAAATTCAACACACCTGTTAAGATGCTTAACACAGTATTGGTTAGACGTTGATTGTGGCTTGCATATTTTGCGTTCTTCTTTTACCACATTGCCATCTTTAATTTTCTCTGCTACAAATTTTTCAGTAAATTTAAAAGATTGATCAAGTTTAAGATTAAACTTTATATCGCTTGATGAACCCTCATTCATGAAAACGAATTCACTGTATTCATATTTCTTATTATTTATAGAATCCAAAATTGGCTTTTTAAACTTGAATTTTTGGTTCTTGTCAATATTGATCTTGGCATTACCCATAACAAACAAATCATCATTGCTTATTGAACCCTGAATCCATTTAGTAAATGCCTGATCTGAATAAATATCATTCAATTGCATTTTTTCCTTTAAGAATACTGTATCAAATTCAAGGTTAACGTTATGACCGCTATCTTCCAAAAATCCTATAAGATTTGGTAAACATATTTGTTGGTCTGTATTAGAGTCAAATTCTATACAACCATTATCCAAATCGTCTTCAAACGATGGTTGGAATGATTCTTCTTTGCTTTTAGCAAGTTGTGCCGAAAGCAATTTTGTAGAAAATTTTGTAGAAAGTATGGTTTCAACAGTCACCAATTTCTTTGAAATAAGTTCCTGAGCAGTACTCATGTAGTCAACCATTTTACCTTTAGTTATACCACACACATCCCATGAAATGAATTCCTCAAGCCCCAAAAATCTGTTGATACCTTTTGTAAAAGAAATATAAAAAGTAACAGGTCTGTGCATTGAAAAACGGGACTCCATAATTTCAGCCGTAACGATTATACCTTGTTTCTGCTTATTTTCATCTTTATCAAAGGTTTTACGAAGATTAATAACAATAGATGGCATATACATTGAGCCTTTACCACCCGATATTGTTTTAACTTTCTGATGAAATTCCTCTTTTTCATAAGTATGTGCCGTACAAACCATTGGTATACCTAATTTTCCGAACCTTGGTATCAAAAGATTGTACATTACCTTAAGTTCTTTGGCAACTGTACCCATATCAGTTTTCATTTCACCTTCCAAAGCATCGGCTAATTGTTTTGATGAATTAAGAGATGTAACTGAATCAATAAAAACAGCTACTTTTGGAATTGACTTTTTCTGATCTAAAGGTAATTTTTTATTTTCTGCAGTGATTTTTACTGCTGTATCCATCAATGATTGAGTTAATTGAACCATCGGTGATGTAATTTCGTTTATGGTTTCAGGAACAATAATACGACAATTTTCAGGGTCTATACCCTGACCAATATATCTTTCCTTGCTGTGTGCGTGCTCAGAATCAAATATAATTGGATAATATCCTAACATTTGACAAAATCTTATAATATCCAACACTATATAGCTTTTTCCTGTCTTTGGGTCACCCGAAATCATAACACAATGCCCACTTGGAACACCACCAAAAAGTGAGCCACTCATACAAGCCGAAAGCACAAATGAACCACTTGGAATAAATTCAATATCAGGTTGATCAATCATAGATATTGAATCATCAGGTAAGAATTGTCCAATAAAATTACTGACATCTGAAAGTTTGGCTGAATCGCCTACGAAAAATTGCTTTGCCATAATATTTTTATTATATCGTTATTTTAATATCTTATATTTCTTGGATATTAAAATATTCATTATTAGACAATTAAACGCCTGTAAATTTTTATATTTACAGGCGTTTAAGTATATAGTCTAAATGTAATTTATATAATACTAAAATAATTTATATCTTCAGTTAATAATTTTATAGTATCAGAATTATTAATATCATACGTTACATTTCTGAAAGGTTTTGTATTGTTAATTAATTGATTAACATCATTATTAACATTTTCCAATTCTTTAAAGCTGTATTTCCAACATTTGAATGTTATAAGGTTATTATTTTTTCTTAATTCTATAATTTTATACGCACGAAATCTGTTTATTATAACAGTTTCCTCTGTTTCCATAAGTTTATTGATAATATCTTCTGTAGATTCATCATCGTCTGCAATATAGCTTTCAAGTATTTTCCTTATATCAGCCGATTCATTAATCTTATGCATTTTCTTATCAATAATTAGAGATTTTTCAAAAACACCAAACTTGTTAATAATAACAGGCTTTATAAGCTTACCTTTAAAATTAAATTCTCTACCCTCGTTTATATCAATATGGTTTTCAAGGTCGTTACTATCATCATCTTTCTTTATATTAGTAAGACCTTCAATGTTGCCGAGTTCAGTTGATATTTCCGATACAACTTTGTCAATAATTTTATCGGATTTTTCTGTGTCGGAAAGTTTTTGTATTTGTTCTTTTTTACCCAAAAGCAACAAATAAACCTCTTCTATATCAGCATTATATCTTATTTCATCAGGAAGTGATTCAATTTTTTTAATGTTTCTTTGTATTATTTCAAGTTCCTGTATATATTCTTCATCATTTTCAGAAACTATGCTATCAAAGTTAAATGAATTATCTTGCTCTCCATCCATGTTTTCACCATCCACATTTTCAGTGTTGATATTATTGGCATCCACATTTTCAGTATCAGTATTTTTGGTATCAAGATTATCATCATTATTATTTTCAGCATCATCTACTTTTGAAATATCAAAATCCTCGTTTATTGGCTCAGTATTAAAGTATGAATTCAAATCAATTCCATAAGAATTGAGGATGTATTCTTGAACATTATCATCATACTTGAACATTTCATCAATACTGTTTATTTCATCTACAACGATAATATAAATACAATCACCTAAAAATACAACGCTTATAGTTGAATATACATCCTCAAGCTTAATCGAAAATCCTTTTAACGGGGTTTCCTCAGATGATATATAATTCTCAGCACCTTCAAAAATTTTCTCACCTTGAGTTACAACAAGTGAATTTTTATTACTTTTTGCTATAAAATCAATAGCTTCTTCTATAATTACGTTTCTGCCATTATTTGTGTTTGTTACCGATGCAACAGATTGAGTTGATGGGTCTATTGATATTATATCATTATACAAATCAAGTACCCTCATACTACCACCATCATCATTCATAGTTTTTACCAAATCCTCAGGATTTATGTATTTTAACACATATTGAGGTATAACAGTAGGTGGTAAGAATCTTGCATTAACAAGCTTTTTATAAACTCCTGAATCATCAGAACCTTCTGTTTTAATTAAATTAATAAGCCCCGCCAATAACACAGCTGATGCATTTTTAACGGTAAGTGTATATTGTTTCATTATTTCCTCAGCATTTGATTTAATTACGTTTTCTGAATCACCCTGAACACCAACCAAATATTTTTGATTTTCTTTGTTGTTGAATAAATAGTAATTACCATCAGTATCAACAGATATGAGTAAAGTGTTATCATATTCAAGAAAATAGCTATTATCTTTATTAATCCAATTCATAATAAAATATTTTGTTTATATTATTTATTTTCGAAAGATTATTATATTAATTAAATTCAATATTAATACAAAGACATTTTATTATAAAATACATTTTGACCACCAATAATACTATATTTGGTGGTCAAATTATTAATAATATAATGTGCGTTATTATCCTGCAAGTAAGTCCTTTTGATTTTCACATTGAAACTTAAACCCTGTGATTTTGTAAATACCTTCGGTAGTTTGGTTCAAATTCCAAGCGGGTAATTGTGTTATAGGGAAGAAAATAGGAATATCATAATATTTAATAAGTTGACCTATTTTGTTTGTAATTTCAACAGTTGCAGACCCTGTATGATCTCTCTTAAGTGTCTGTAATCCTGTTGCGGGGTCATATGAAAGCTTTGACCAATCCCTAAGTAAATCGTATGGGTAGGGTATAAGTGTATCAGGGTTAACATTTACCTCAAAATCAAATGTTAGTGCCATTTTTGTATCAACAATAGTTCCCAAAAATGTTCTATCATGGTGTTTATATTTTTGAGAAACAGTTCCTGGAATTTTATCATTATCAAGTCCATCAATTTTAAGATGTTGTTCCAACAATAATGAGGCATTTCCATATTTTTGTTGTAAAGAAGCGGGTAATATGATATTAGCTTTATATCTAGTCAGGAATACAGGTTCATCTAGATTAACCGCTGCTCTTGAGCCTGAAAATTTATAGTTTTCCATAATATAATAAATTTTTGATATTATTGTTTTAATTATTTAGTAAAATTTTGTATACTATAACACAACCTTTTTTTAATCTGTATACATGATTCCAAGCGATGCAGAATTTAATTGGTAGTCCATAAGATATTTATCCACTTCTTTTATCATATCTTTACCATCACTTTTAATTTCCGTAAAATTTATTTTATAACCACCAATCAATTTTTGATCTGTGAATGCTACGATATTGGCGAATGACACTTTACATTTACCAAGGCAATATTTCTTAAACATCACATCATTATATAACATTTCTTCGGGTATTTTCATACTACATTCAGCAAGTACACTTGATTTCATATCTTGACCATCAACCGTTATCATATGGGTATTCTGATTAAAATCATATATCAAATCTTTAACCATAAAATTTGTTAAAAATGATGTATAAAAATTATATGTTATGGCTGTAAGCATAGCACCTGAATCACCCGCTATACCCATTGCAAAATTCCAATTGGTTTGCTTAAAATCTGTGTCTTTACCTGTATACAAGCCATCATTAAAATTACCTGACAATGTGCGTATTCTAGTTATAGCATGAGTAGCATCAGGCATAGCTATTTGTCGCTTTGCCTTGAACAATGGTGTATTAAATGCTGTTTGTCTTATTACTATATAGCAAAATTCATGAGATAAATCAGATAACTCATAATAATAATCCCTTGTGTTATTAATTATGGTTTCAATTCTATGGACTTTAGGTGAGGCGGGAATAGTACCACCCTCAGTTAATTCATCGATTAACCAATTTACAAATTCTTTCTTTGTCATACAAATAATTTATTAATATCAATATTGTTGGCTTCACATTCAAAAAGAAGAATTTGTAAAATCTTGGTTAACAGTTCTTCATCATTTTCGCTTTCATTATTTGTGTACCATTCCTCTATTAGTTCATAAAAGCTATATTCATCACATGGTATAGGAAGAATATCACTTTTATAAGTTTTAGATGAACATATGTTGTGTATGGCTTTAGCATACATATCTTTGGAGTAAATATTTATGCTATTATTGAGAAGTACGGTTGAAAGTAAAGTGTATAATTCATCCTTTTCATTACTTTCAGTTACAAAATTTTTGATTACATCTATATTATTGCGTTTATATTCTTTATCTGTATATTCAAAATCATTATTTTCAATTTTATATGAAAACGTTATTCCATCATGAGATATACAGAATATTTTTATAAAGCTATTATCTATAACAAATCCACGGTGTCCACGTTTAATAATTTTCACACGGTAATTTGGAGAGTACACTGTTAATTGGTCACATGTTAATATAGCTTCTTTCATAAACGTAAAATTACACTTTGTTTTTATTATTTATTTTATAAATTGTTTTTGTTAACCAATATTCAAATTTGGTTAACCAATTTTTAGATTTTATGTTTGAATAATACAGTTCAAATATTGGAATGTGATTGAATTCTGAGGTTTCTTTGTTGAGTATTTCTATACCAGTATCGGCAGTTACACAGTTATGCACTTTGATACCATTAGCAACGAATACATGCATTTTGTTACTTATAGTTAAGTCAAATACTCTATGAAATCCCAATATTTTTTCTATCGATTTTACCTCCTCACAGAATCCACCTGAATTTATAACACTATATTTGCTGCCTGTATGCATATCAATTTTGTGTTTGAGATCAGCAATAGAAAAAAATTTATCATTTCCTTTTAACACCTCTGTAACCTGATATATAGGAAGTATATGGTCTTGGGTGGCATATAAGGTTTTACCACCATATGTTTCAAGTTTGTATAATCTTTTTATACCTGTGTAATGAACATGGGTTATTTTTGACTCTTGATCTTCATCTATGTTTACAAAATACCCAAATTTACTTATGTTATAAGACCTATATTCCTTATAAATCATAAAATATTCTAAGACCTCTATTAATTTAATAGAGGTCTTATATACACATATTTTTAAATTATTTAACAATATTATCATACGCCAATTTATAATCCTCGTTAGTCATTTCGAAGATTGTTTTAATTCTATCCTTTTTAACTATTGATATTATCTCACTATCAGACATATATCCTACCTTGCTAATATATTCAGATATTTTTTTATATGCATCACAGCTATCATTTGAAACATAAAAATTGTTGGTTGCTGTTTTATTACCTTCACCCGTACTAAATTTAACGGCTACTTTGTAATAAAAATCGCTATCATCACCAACAACACCCTCAATTTCTTCCTTCAATATCTTTTTGAATTCAAGTTGCTTTCTGTTTTCAATAGATATACATTCTTTACATATCATATCAAGATTTATAAGTTCCTTGAATATATTTTCAGCATCTGTATAATTTAGTGCGGGAATATAATATTCTTGTGTCTTTGGTACTATTCCGAAGTCCGTTTTGGTTTCTTCTTTAATCAGTGCTTTGAAGTACATCATAGTTTTTAAATTTTAATTTTGTTAATAGTCTTTAGATATATTTATTTTTATTTGTTCAACCTCGAATTCCTCAGATACATAATAGGAGTAACGTTCCTTTCCCCATTTATGCATATAAGATACAATTGACTCCAATTTACCTGTTGTCAAATTTTGTTTCTTTGTGTTAGTAGATTCAACTACATCATAAATATATGTCATATCTTTACCCTCATAAAGACGTGCCAATCTACCCATAGTTTGATTATTAGTTGTACTAGATTTAAATGCCTCACCATACAAAATATTAACTAAGTTTTTGATTGATTGACCCGTTGAGAAAGTTAAATAGTTTGCAACCAATATACAGTTACCCTCAGTATGATTTTTAATTTCGCTTTTTATTATTTCTCTTGTTGATACCTCTACATCACCATCGATAAAATATATCTTTTTACCAAGGTTTTGGTATATATTAAGTTCAATAAGCCTTTCATATATTTGTTTGCCATATCCACCTTTCTTGTCTGTAAAATAAACTAATGTGTTTCCTTTCATTTTACTAACCAATTGACATTTCCATTCAAAAAGTCTTCTGTGTGATCTTACAAATTGCTGTTCATACCTTAATTTTTTCTCAGGGTCATCTATATATTCCTTATCAATAGCTAATTGCAATTTTTCCTTATCACTAGCAAAATCAATTATTATTTGTTTTATTTTACAATCTGTTGTAGCACCTGCAGAAACCAAATCCCTCTTTGAAATTATGTATGATATAAGACCAAAATTATCCTCGTTTGTGAAATGTTCAGAATTATCACCAACCTTTGGGTGTGAGCCTGATAGACCAACTCTGTTCATAAGTACACCACAATTTTTAATTATATTCATTATGGATGATGATGTAGACCTATGAGATTCATCACAAAATACTGTATCAAATTTAGATAAAAAAGTTTCATCTAAATTTGCCAAAGTTTGAAAATTACCAATTATATGATCAAATTTACCTATATTCTTTTTATCCTTTGAATCACCATAAGCCATACCCATCTTAAGGTTGAATCTACCATTTGAATAGTCAGTAAATTCTTGATATGTTTGTATTACATATTGTGGGTCAGGCTCTATAATAAGTATGTGATGTGCCTGACCTGTATATCTAAGAAGCATCATTAGTAAATACATGGTAAGTGTTTTACCACCACCCGTACCAACATCAAGTCTTGAGAACCTATATTTATAAGCATTGTATATCGATTCTACTTGGTAATCATAAGGAACTATATCATCGATATGTTCTGTCATGCTGTAGCAAAATTTTTTAACCTGATCATAAGTTATATTATCTCTTATTAGATTATCAAAATTTTGAAGTTGTATAGGAAATCCAAATCTTTCACACATAGTCATTAAATTAGACCATTGTGTTGACTTTAATTTATCAGCACCTATCATATAGTTTATAATACCATCAAGTCTTTTACCTTTAGCTTTCAATTTCTTTTGTAGAAAATGGAAATTATCTATTTTCTTCCTGAAGTAAACAGATGTTTGTAATTGTTCAGCCTCTGTTTCAAAAAACAGAGTTATATATTGTAAATCATCAGATAGTTTAGCAATCATATTAATTTATATTATTTCTGTGTATAAACAAGTATCTTTCATCAAGTCTTTCAACATCATAAATATATGTGAATAATGCAATTATAAATTTATTGTCTTTGTCTTTACAACCGAACCTTTTATAATTTTTAAAGTATTCACATGCTTTAGATACTATATATTTGTTGCTACTTGTTATAAGTAGTTCAAACACCTCGTTAAACTCCCTAGTTTCTATATATTTCATATTATATTCTTTCCTGAATTCAATCAGCTCTTTATATGTACTACATGCACGATTATGTATACGTTGCCTCCAATAGTCTATCCTTAAGTCAAGATAAATTATTATAATTTTAGTAATACTATAGACGATAACGTATGCACATATTCCACATAAAAATGCACTCATAAATGCATCTTTAATACACGATATGCTTGCCAAAAAAATACACAAAAACACAACAGACATGCATATTTCCCACAAAGCAGCCTCTTTTTTTAATGTTTCTTTTATGTGCTTAAATATTAAATTTCCCATAATTTATAATTTTTGGTATTCTTCTAATTTTAATACTAATTCATGCCCAAACGTCATATCGGAAATATTTTTAATTGTTTCAACTAGAAAATTTATATGATTTTCAAGTAGTGATATACAATATTGATACTGTGAAAGATTTGATTCTAAAAATATCTTTCTTTCTGTATCGTTTGATGGCTTTATACCATCAGGATTGTTTCCGAATTTATATTTTTTGATTTCTTTTTCCTTAATAACAGCCACATCCTTTGACAACCATATTAAATCATCAATAATACACTGTTTCCGTATTATGATTGTCTGTCTATCATAATAAAACCTGTTTTTTGATTTTGATAGAAGTACAACATTTTTCAAATTATAACTAAGGTCTTGTATGTTTTTGGATATTTTTTGAACATCATGTTCCTTCCTTTCTTCAATAAAAACTGATATTTCAGATATATGATTTGATAATATATTAGAATTTATGAGGCTTTTAATTGGTTTATTGAGGTCATATATGTTTTCAGAAGATTCCGACATTTTTGGTGTTTTTATTTTTATTATCAATAATGGTGGTTTTTTTCACAGGTATAATGTTGGAAATTTTAGCTTTAGGAATAGACATATTCCTAAAGCTAAAATCAATTTCCAAATCATTATCAAATTTAAGTAGTTTTTTAACCTTTTTCATTACCTGATCTCATGTTTGTTATTTTAATTTCAGAAAAATTATTATCCACAGTCATTTCTATTTTATTATCAAAAAATGTAGGATTAATTAATGAATGATTTACCAAGAACACATCCATATTTAAACCATCTACTATTTCTTTTTTGGTTATTTCAAGTATTATTGGTAACATTGAAACATGTAATGAAGAAAATATTTCATCAAGGAAAACAACATTAAGATTTGTGCATTTGTTTTTAATAAATTTGATTATTGTGATAATGATTGAATAATCAATCATTTTGGATTGACCTAGAGATATCGTTCTGTATGAAACATCGTTCCCAAATCTGTATATAGCGGGTTTGAATTCATCATCAAACTTTATAGCCAAAGGCAAATCAAATTGATTAAGTATACGATTAACGGATTGATTAATGTATGGTATAATTTTACCAATTATAAAGCTTTTTATTCCTTTGTCAGAAAGTGAGTATTCAATTAATTTTAAGAATAGCAATATTGTATTGGTGGTATTATATTCCTTTAAAATATTTTCAACCTGTTTATTGTATTCTATTAATTTAACTTTCATTAAATCCTTATTGTTGGTTATAATTAGCTTATTATTGTTTATGGTTTGAAGATTTTGATTTATTTCGTTGTTAATTTCTTTATTCTCTTTAGCAACCATTTCAGATTTAAGTTCCAATTCTTTCAGTTTGATCTGAGCAGTATCTAATGAGTCAAATTTTGTTATGCATTGTTCAAATTGTGTTTCGTCATTGGATAAGCGATTTTTCAGGTTTTCTATATCTTTTTCTATATTTACTTTGCGTTCAGATTCAGATTCAATTAATTTTGAAATAGATTTCTCTTTAAGTTCTTTAAGTCTATTCTCTGTTGCGGCAACATTATTGTCAGTAATATCAACAAGACCATATTTAAGTTGGTTGATTTCAGTTGATTTGGTTTTATCAAATTTATCAACCTCTCCTTGATATATTCTTTGTTTTGATGTGGTTTCGTTATATTCTTTGCTTATATTATCAAGTTCTTGTTTTTTAACATCAATGTTTTCAGATACCTCAGAAATTTTTACTTTCATATTAGCAAGCATTTCATCATCTTTACCAAATTTTATCATATTTTCAGTTACCAAATATGTATTAAGCAGCTTATACCAATTTGTGAGTGTTTCAATTACCTCGTCTGTTGTTATGCTAGCAAGTTGCGTATTAAAGATAATTTCTGATACAGGATTAAAATTTGATTTAAGTTTTAATTTAAATTCAATCATTTTTCTTTTGGCTGTATCTATATCAGTACCAACTTTAACAATCGTTTCATTCTTAACTTTCAATGAATCTTTTAAAATAGGAAGCTCCCTACCAAATTTCTCATTAAGCTCCTCAAGTTCAATTATTTTATGCTGATGATCAACATCCTCGAATGAGGTTTCACAGGTTGGACACATACCCGATTTATAAAGACCTATAAGCCTTTCATTATTCTTTACGTTATCTGATTTTGAATTAATATTAATTTGCTCTTCATCACGCAAATTAATAAGTTCATCATATTGCTTTGAAAGTTCATTTTTAAGGCTTAGCTCTCTTGTATATTGATTCCTTGTTTCTTTTATATTATTGAAATCCTCAATAGATTTTTCAATAATATTATTGAAATCATTATACAATTTATTTTGTACTAAGAGATTATATTCATCCCGTATTTTTATAGCTTTTTTTGATTGTTCAGAAGACTTATAGTTGAGTTCTGATAACAACGACAAGTAGTCATTATATTGCTTAAGAGAATTTTTCTTGTAATATGTCTGAATGTCTGAAATAATATTATCTATTTCTTCCGAATTCTTTTTTTCTGATTTTCTGAGGCTATCTATATTGACTTTAACTTTTTCAAGTTCAAGTTCCTCAGATTTTATAGCTATTTTTGCCTGTTCATTTGTAGAGTATTCAATATATTTAAGAGCTATATCATATTCTTTTTGACATTCCTCTATACAAACAATTTTATTGTTGGATATTTCAGTTTTTATTTTATTTCCTTCTTCAAGTATTTTTATTTCCTGTTCAAGCTCTGATATTCTTTCATCACTATCTAAACTATTTTTCAATTTTTCAATTTCGCTTTCTATGAAATCTTTTTTTATAGTATTTTCCGTTAACTTATCTACATATTTTTTGATTCCAACTTTATTCTGTTCATTCATTTCATTTAAAATATAGAACCCGAATATTCTGTCACGGATAAGTCTAGTGTCTTTGGCGGACATTGCTATAAAGCTTTTAAAATCAGCCATTGAAAGCGATACAATATTTGAAAATATATGGTATTCAATATCTAAAATATTTTCATATATATATTTTTTGGTTTCAGGTAGCTTGCCTGTATCCAAAATCACATTATCTTTTGTAATGATTATGGATTTCATGGATGATTTAGTGTAATTACTCTCAATAGACCACACACTATTAAACGATTCAAGTTCCACCTTGATATAACCATTACCATTTATATCATTTGAAATTTCTGATACGTTAATTGGAACTTTATCAAAATACATTCCTAATTTAAGGCAATTGATCAATGATGATTTGCCACTACCATTTTTACCCAACAATATGTTCATTGTTGGTTGGTTATTATTGGATAAATTTTCAAAGTCAATAAATTGTTTGTTATTTCCAAACAACATTACATTCTGCAGGGTAAGTGATTTTATTTTCATTTGATTTTATTTTTTCGTTTAGCCTTATTCTTTCTACAGGTGTCTCTGTGCTTAATTTCCTGTTTACCTTCTTTGCTGTCTTTATATTCAACTAATTTATAAGCTTTCATATATCAATTTTCATTTTTATATTTATATTAGTCCTTAGTTGTCTAACACAGATTAGGCTGTAGAAGTTTCTACAGCCTAATAAGTTTATGTAATATTTTTTACTTTACTTTATATAATAAAAAATCAACAACGACATTGGTGACATTATTGTTGGTTATTTTTATATCACCACTTGTAAATACCAAGTGCTGTGCATTAAACACTTCTTGTGTGGGTTCAATTTTTTCCAATAATATTATTTTAGAATCTTTTATGAACATACAAACATTATCACATGACATTGTAATGGATGCATCAGGTTTTAATGTTATGGTTGATTTGTCAACATTACCATCAACGTTTATTAAAAAATTACCCAAATAAATGGAGTTTCCTGATTGATTGTTGAATACCGATTCACCTAAAAATTCTACAGTGTTTATAGTCTGTAAAATTTTTTTGTCGTATTGAATCAATTCCTCAGGTGTTTCATTACCCGTTATCTCTTTTGCCATATCTGTATAAAATTAAACTGAATGTACTTCACAACTACCACCCGCACAAGCTGCCTCACGTGTTGTTTCCTTATTTATTGAAACGTTTACCAATGATAAATCAACTTTTTCGGGCATCATGGACATCATATATTCATAGTGTGCTTCGTCTATTTTTTCAAATGGCATTTGCCTATAAGAATTATTAGTTTTAGGTAATAACGTTAATCCTGCACATTCAAACCTGTTTTTCCAAATCCAATCGATTACCTCCTCTACATCTTCGTTATCAACATGTATCGTTGCTGAAACATTATTATAGGATTTACCAACTCTATGACCATTACGTATCCAATTAACATTATATCTTTTTATACGTTCAAGAAGTTCAATAGGCGATTCCATTTCCGTAATACAGCCATCGGCACTTTTTAGAGGAAGAGAAAGCACCAATTTAGAGGAGTCCATTACATCATCCTCAATAAAATCAGGCATTATTGATTTTAAATATGCTGCAATAGGTTGATCTTTTTGTATCCTTAATCTTCTAATATATCTATCAGAAAATGCTGAATGTACACCCGCACCAAATGCCTCAGCTACCAACGTTGTAGTACCCTCAGGTTTAATACATGTAACTCTATCGGCTTTATTTATACCAATCAAATTGGCTACTCTTTCATTTTCATTTATTGCACATTTTGCAGCCCAACTTTCATCTAAATTATCAATTTTCCTACCCGCTATACCTGTAATTGAAACACCAAGAAGTGCTTGTCTTTGTGCTTTCTCTTTCCAAGAATATCTGATATAATGAAAATCAGTAAATCCCGCTTGTAAAGTTCCAAAAAAAGCAGACATCCTAGAACGGTTGTTGAAATCCTCTTGATCATCAATATCATAGGCGTTAATAGTAGTTAAATTACAGAACGATTCTGACTCAAAGACAATCTCACCACATGGATTTGAAAGTAAATCTTCGGAATTAGTAAATAAAATTCCTGGCTCTCCCGTTCCGTTTGATATTGATTTTCTCATTATAATCTTAAATTCATCTTCTGTAATATTATCATATGTTTCAGAAACTGAATTATTAGACATTGCTCTGTGTGGGTAAACATGATACCATTGAATCTGATTATGTCTTAACATTGCAATGTCATTAACACTATCAGATGGAAATTTTACTATATGAGTAAGATTATCTTTTGTAGTAATTTCATAAACGTTATAACCATCGTCACCTGTAAGTATCATTTTATGTGATTTGAATTGTACAATACCCTTGGCATTAATTATATCCAAATCATCTTTATCAGCAAATATTATAATAGCTGCAGAACGTATTCCACCCGAAACAACAGCACCCGCAATAATAGTTATAATGTCCAAGCATTCTATTGATGTTAGCTGTCTTCCTATTGCATTTTTAAGTATTTTGTCAATTTCCCTTATAGCTTGCTTTAATCTTGAACTACCAGGAGCTAAACATTGCAATTTTTTAATTTCAGTACCTTTTTTACGTATGTCTGAAAAATCAAATGTAGGATAATTTGTGCCCCTAAAATAAGAATACACCAACATACGAATTGCATCAGCCCAACCCTCTATATTGTCAGAAATTCTGAATTTTTTTGCTTGTGCAGGTTGTATTACAGGTGGTAATTTACTTATACACCTTTTCTTTAATGAAACACCAACACCACAACCCGAAAGTGATAAAAACATTACCTCTGAAAAGACTTTAATATCATCAAGTTCTATGCCCGAACAATTATACATTCTAGCGTGATTGTTTTCTATGGGAATACCAGCATATTGTAATGCCCGCATAGACGGAAATACCTTTTTATTTTTGATGTATTCTCCATTTGTAAGTATTTCATCTTCAATATGTGGGTATTTGCGTACCATCATTTTTAGGTATTCATCAACTATTTCATCCCAATTCATTTTTCTTTTAGTTCCATCTACATTTTCGGTTGTTCTAGAATATTTTGTGAAAACAACAATATCTGATAATAATTTGTCGGGGTTAATCATTTGTTTAAAAATTTAAAATTAGCTTATTAATATTTTTTAATTTACAGAGTTCAGGTTATTTACATATTATAGAAAGTATCAGCTAATAAGTTTTTTGATATTCCAAATGCATTGTTTCATATACCTATTAAAATTTGTTACTCATTGGTCAGTTCAATATATTATCATGTACCTAAAAGCCTTTTTCACTTTATATTTTGTAATAGTATACATTATCAAAAGTAGTTGTATTTAATATATTAGTTGTATATTTGTTATTATATGGTCAATTTAATTTGAAAATATAGGTATGATTGGAATATTAATAATAGTGTGGATGTTTTTACTGAAAAATATAAATAAACAGGAACACAAATAAAAATATGAGTATAATATCAATACCAAGAAGTTATATAGTAAACAAAGATTTGGAGGATGATCTGTTTATATTCATATTAAGACTCAAAGCTGAATTCGAAAGTGGTATATTTTCAATTTACGATTTGCCGAGACTTCAATCAAAATTACAATACAATCAACCTACACTATTAAAACTAATAAACAAAGCATTTGATTATCATTTTTTATCAAAGAATCAGATGATAGATGATTATAGCATGATAGATGATTATAGGTCTGTTATGATTGATTATGTAAAGCCTTTTTTAATTTCTTATAACTTATCAAGCGGAGATGATATATTAATTTTAAATGATTTTTTAACAAAATATAGCTCAATAGCTTTCAACATATCAAATTATAAAGAATTTTTACATAATTCTTTTTGTGTTGCTAAAGTAATATTGAAAAGACATACTAGAGCTAGCCTATATTTGAATACGTTTGATAAGTTATCACAAAAATCTTTCTCGTTAGAAACGGATTATAAATCTTTACAAACAATTTTACAATCCGTTGAGAATTTAATGCTTTATCTTAAATCAGATATAGTATTAAAACGTAAAATGTCGTTCTTAGAGCCATACATAAAGAAACAATTTAACATATTATTATCAACATTCGATAATATGAATGTTGATAATTTCGGTGAGTACAGGAATAAAAATATCGAAAGGAAAAACATACAAAAAATAAACAGGTACAAAATTTTTAGGGTATCAAACAAAAAATTTTGTGATAAGTTATCAAAATTCAACAATCTAAAAAGCATGTTGAGCTTTGATAACAATATGACTATAAAAATAAATTCCTTTAGACCAAATATAAGCCAATTAAAAGATAGAATACCAACACAGGAACACAATAAGCAAACTATAAATCAGTATGAATGGTTACAGTTATCAAATTATTCAATAGTAAAGGATTTATTGATAACACCCGAAATAAGCTACAAGCTTGATTTAGATTTTATAAAATCAAACCCATACCATTCAATAAAACGAAAATTAGCTGAAACTAGAATAATGTACGCTGTACAACATGAAAATAAAAGTATATCTTATACAGAACTTTCATCGTGTTGTAAATTAAGTAGATCAAAAACTGTTGATTTAATAAATGAAATGGTTAAGTCAAAATTGATATTTAAAAATCACTTTGACAGTATATTGGTTGAAGAAAATGTTAAATCATTTATTAAACCTAGAGGAAATTATTATATACACAACAATAATCTTTATCTTAAGCCGAAAAATGAATATGATATATTAAATCATGTTAGTACAACTTGGCAAATAGGTAAAAAAATAAAAAAGAAATACGGAAACAATAAATTGTTAAACATTTCTCTATTAGGTAATCCTTTCAAAGAGTTAAAGGAAAAATTACAAAAATTACAAAAATTAGGGAACAGGATAGAACATTTTAAAGTTAGATTTAACAATAGAACATGTTATATTTATGTAAATTTCAAAGATGTTCATTTTGAGGTGTATAAATCCACAAAGAATACATATTACAGAAATTTCATAAATGGAACACATGTAGAAGATTACATGTTATACAAATTTCTTGGCAAAAGTTCAGTTACGATAATGTACAGTACGAAAGATTGCGAGTCAGTAAGGTCTGAAAATAGTCAAGAAATTTTTATATCAAAGTTTTTTAATAAAAAGAGCGGAACTAATTTCTTACAAAATAATGTAGGATTTGATTTGCTTTTCAATAAATAGGCAATAATTGTTTATTTAAATTTTTATTCCATTGTTTCACGTGAAACAATGGAAAATTCATATATTTTTTGTAATATGAGTGAACACAAATTCTATATCTGTATTCACATGTGATAACTGTTGACATAGATGACAGCACATTGACAGCAATCATTATAAGTTATATAACATCTAAATCAAATCACCAATTGTATATGATTGGGGTAAAAATTAATAATACCTTCTTATGAACTATGCCTGCTTTGCAGTCACCACTTTGTTTAGTTCTTTTCGAAGATATCACTTCATTACCCCAATCAACTGATTCATTTCATGAAGCAATAAGTGATTATGAAGTTGTTTTGCAAACGAAAACGATAAGATATGCTATGGATTGTATTGAAATAAGTAAAAATATTTAGAATATTGACATAAGCATCATGCACCGATGTAAATAATAAAATGAAGCATATTTTATGAAGATCAACGAAATATTATACTCCGACTCAGAACTTATTATAAAGTTTGGTGAGATAAAATACAAAATATTAGATTTTACACATTCTATAATAAGTTACTATATTTCAATACCCGATATAAATATTTCCTATTCTATTTCTAAAGATGACAGGACTTATACTGATTGGATAATGGTTGAAGACACAGATTGGTATAAATCATTCGAAAAGTTCCCATTTTTCCTTAAATTAAAATTATTATATTCATCCTCAGTAGAAAGCCAAATTACCATTGAGGAAATGACATTTATAACTGATAAACCAAAACCATATATAATAGCTCAGGGAGAATCCATTCTTTTATCGGGTGTTTCGGAAGATAATATGCTTGATTATGCTGAAATGGGTGAGGGATTAGTTAAATTGGAAACAGACCTTAATTACTTCCTTAACAAACATAATGGTATACAAGCTATGTATTTCCATACTAATCCTGATATGTCTACAAAGGATGATTTCTTAAAAGAATATTCATTATACAATCTTGTTTCTAGTAAGTTAATAAAGGTTGTTGCAACAGATAATAAAACCCCTATACCAAAACATGAATTTTCTCAATGGGGAATCGAATTCGAAAAACTTGAAATATACATTGAGAAAACATATTTTGAGGAAATGTTTGGTGTTAATGAAAATCCACGTAGTTACGATTACATTTACTTCAAGCAATTAAACAGGATGTATTATATAGAGGATAACTATCTTGAACATGGTATAAATGAGGTTGGTAATTTTAATGTTTGTGTTCTAAAGAAGTACCAAGATATTTCCGCTATTGAAAAAGATGAAGATTCATTGGATTTCCTTAAGGAACATATAGAGGTACAAGGCTACACAGAACAGCAGAAAATGGAAATGATTGACGGTACAAATTATCAGCAGAATATAGAGAAAGATGTTGTATATGATAATGTTAGAGAATTGGTATCCAAAAAAGTAGTAATATCAGATGATGATTTCAAATATAATTCATCGCTAATAAGCAGCCATTTTTACGACATGACGGCTGTAACATCACAGGTTATATACAAACCAAAAGTATTTTTGGACTCAAATGGTGGTATATCTATCATGTTTTGGATTAAACCTGTAATATTAAATGTTGGGAAACGTAACGAAAGTAAACTATCTTGTAAATTATTATCAATAGGAAATAATTTTGAGCTATATATTAATGATAATACAAAAGATTTTAACTTAGAAATACCTCAGGATTATAATGGCTCTGTTTGCTGCGTGATATCCATTAACAATCAATTCAAAACCATATCAAAATTCATATATGGTATTACAGCCAACGGATTACAAAGGATTGATTATACCAACAATACCATACAAAACGAAATCTTATTCACAAATAGCATAGTTCAATTATATGAAGGTAACTATTATATAAGGTGTATAAGATTAAGTAATTATGTAATACAAGAGCAATTTCATCAATATATAATGCTAACAAAAAATGTCAAGAAAGCATCAGCATTTACCATTATTGATGATTGTGAACCAATTACAAACTTAAGGAAAATTAAAAAATCTTCATTCCCTGAACTTAATAAAGAAACCTTTGGTGATGTAATATAATAAAACGATATATTCCTTAATTTACGGGATATATTTCCCTTATATTCTAATGTATGTAAACATATTAAAACAATATAAAATGAAAAAATTATCAAGAAACGTAATTATATTAATTATATTAAGTACCGTGTTAAGTACCGTACTTATTATCATGTCAACAATGTATTTTAGAACCTCTTCTACTCTTAAAGATAGTAATGCTTTTATTAAGGATAAGGAATCTGAAATATCCGTTAGAAATGTTATTATCAAGAAATTTGAATCTGTTAATGACAGCATTATCAATTCAAATAAAATATTGACTCTTCGAATTGATAGCCTAAAATTGGTAAAGCACAATATATACATTACTCCAACCAAACAAATATCTGATACACCTGAACAGGCATACAAAGAAATGATTAAAGAACTTAATAAATACAGAGATGAAAAAAGTAAGTAAATTTATAATGCTTTCAGTGATAATAATATTATCTCAGTCAGCATTATCTCAGTCAAGGAATTGTGACAGCATAAAAAATGTTAAGTTAACAATTTGTGATATGGATGACATTACAACAGTTTTCCGTGACAGAAGTAAGTTTATAAAATTGAACTCAGTGAATGATTCAATATTTGTTAATGATTCAACTTTGATTTCCAATTATAAGAGAGAAATCAAAAACGATTCAGAAATAATATTGAACTTAAAGAAAAATAGTGTAGATGATAATCTTATAATAGACAATCAGAAAACTGTGATTAAATCTGAGCAAAAGAAAACTTTGTTTTGGAAATCAACAACCTATATAAGCGGTGTTGCCGCTACTGTTTTTTTAATTCTTACTTTATTAAAATAAAATGTCAAAATTCAAATCAATATCCCCAATAGATAGTAGATACCGTAAGGATGGTGTTATGCGTGAACTATGTTCATACGAGAATCAGATAAACACAAAAATTTATTCTGAATTTCAATGGTTTCTCTTTCTTTGTGAAATTAATGGTATACCACCAAGTAATTCACAACTTAATGAGCTATATTCACACCTTTTTAACAACTTAGAAAAATTTAATGCTTTTGAAAAAATAACAAAGCATGATATAAAAGCTGTTGAATATTATGTAAAATCTGTTGCTCAAAGTTCTGATTTTTACACATCAAAATCAGAACTTGAGGGTATAAAAATTATATCATACATACATTTTGGTCTTACAAGTCAAGATATAGTAAGCCTATCATCAAATTCACTTTTTTCAAATAT
>Ga0302299_10000002_pt1 | contig 97354 bp, 99 predicted proteins | sample III_Fen_N3_4_FD_198795 | JGI IMG/M metagenome (GOLD analysis project Ga0302299, IMG submission 198795) | Peat permafrost microbial communities from Stordalen Mire near Abisko, Sweden - III_Fen_N3_4 | ecosystem: Environmental > Terrestrial > Soil > Wetlands > Permafrost | place: Sweden: Abisko...
CACTGCCTCGACATCGACGCCGGCGTCGCGTTCGGCGCCGTCCTCGAGGCGATGCGCGAGCTGGTCGCGCGGCTCGAGGATCTCGACTCACGCCCGTGCGCACGACGGATGAGCGCCCTGCTGGACCCGGAGGAACCACGGAGCACGGAGCCCTTCCGCGTGCTGGAGGACCTGCGTCAGACCGTGCTCGAGGCCGCCGCCGCAGGTCCCCTGATGCTCGTGCTGGAGGACATGCACTGGGCGGGCCGCTCGACCCAGGACTTCGCCGTGGCGCTCTCGCGCAGGGGATCTGGACGGCTGCTCTTCGTGCTCACCGTCCGCAGCGACGACCTCCACCGGCGGCATCCGGCCCGGAGGACGCTCGCCGAGATCAGCCGGGTCCCCGGCGCCCGACACGTCGACCTGGCTGCCCTCGACCGGGAGAGCATCGCCGGCATCGTGGAGACCCACGCGGAGGGTGCCGCGGACGCGGCGCTGGTGCGCTCGGTGGTGGCGCGGTCGGAGGGCAACCCGCTGTATGCCGAGGAGCTCGCGGCCGCTGACCCTCAGGCGATCCCCGAGCAGCTGTCCGACCTGTTCCTGGCGCGGGTCGACGCACTGGCCGACGGTCCTCGTGAGCTGCTACGCGTCGCCTCGGTGGACGGCACGCGCGTCGACACCGACACCCTCGTGGAGCTGGCAGGTCTCGACCACGCGCAGCTGGACGCGTTCCTCCGCGACCTGCTCGACGCGAACCTCCTGCGGGGGACCGGGGACTCCCTGGCCTTCCGCCACGGGCTGCTGCGCGAGGCCGTGTACGACGACCTGCTGCCCGACGAGCGCACCCGGCTCCATGCGCGACTGGCCGCCATCCTCCAAGCGCGCGCGGACGCGGACCCGGACCCGGACCCCCGCCTGTCGGCGTTGAGCCGACTGGCCTTCCACTGGTCCGCGGCGCACGACCTGCCGCGCACCCTGGAGGCGTCCGTGCGCGCCGGGGAGGTGGCGTGGCGGATCGGCGCAGCCGAGGCCATCACCCACCGGGAGCGCGCGCTGTCCTTGTGGGACCGCGTGCCCGACGCGGAGGCCCGGGCCGGCTGTACCCACGTCGAGCTCCTCCTCAGGCTGGCCCGGGCGGTCTGCGACCAGGGTGACCTCCAGCGCTGGCACGAGCTCAACCGACGGGCGGTCGAGATGCTCGGCCCCGACACCGACCCCTTGGTGGCGAGCCGGACCCACGCCGGCTTCGGTCGCTCAGCGATCTTCAACGAGGACCTCACCGGTGCGGCGGAGGCGATCCGGGTCGCCGTCGAGTATGCCGGCGACTCCCCGACAGCGGCGCGGGCCCATGCGTTGGGCGCACAAGCGCTTCTGCACAATGTCGACGGCCGGTTCGTGGCCGGGCTGGACGCCGCCGACCAGGCGATCCAGGCTGCCCGGGCCGCCAGCGAGATCGATCCCCTGATCCTGGCGCTGATGTTCAGGTCCGACGCGCTTCTGCTGCTCGGCCGCGTCAGCGAGTCGTGTGCCGCGGTGGGAGAGATGATCGACGTGGCGCGGGGCGCCGGGATGGTCGAGTGGACGCTGGAGGGGGTCGGGCTCCTCGCGGGACGGCTGATGGAGTCGGGGCAGGTCGCCCAGGGGATGTCCGTGGCGACGGCGGGCTACCGCGAGGATCCGGCCGGGAGGCACACGCTGCAGGCCACCTGCGGGGAAGACATCGTGATGGCACTCCTCTGGGGTGGCCAGCTCGACTCGGCGGAGACGCTGTTGGCCGAGCTCCATGAGGTCGCCCTGCCGGGGGCGCGCTGGCGGCACCTGCACGAAGAGCTCGCCCTGGCTCGCGGCGACGTCCCGACCGCGCCTCGCGCGGCGTCCGAGACAGCGAGCGAGCCCGAGCTGGCCAGGCGCTATCCCGATGACGTCGACGTCCTGCGTGAGGTCCGCCTCGCCGACCTCCGCGACGACGAGGCGCGGTGCCTGGAGTTGGCCGAGTCGTTCCTGGGTCGGCTGGACGACTGCGAGTCTCCCCTGCTGGCCGCCTCCGCCGCGCGGATCGGCTTCCACGCCCTGACCGTCGCGCGGTCCGCATCGAGGTCGCGAGTGGCACTGCTGCGCGACCGGGCGACGCGTCAGCTGGAGCGTGCCCGCGCCGGCCTCACCGACGAGTGGTCCGCGTCGTACTTCGCGGTCCAGCTCGCGCTGGCGGAGGCTCACGCCGCCAGGGTCGCCGGCGAGTCGGCGGTCACGCAGCTCCGCGAGGCAGTCGCGCTGGCCGAGCCGTTCGGCAACCTGTTCGCACTCGAGCCGAGGCTCGACCTGGCACAGGAGCTGCTCGGGCACGACGCTCGTGACGAGGGGCGGGAGCTCCTGATCGAGTGCTGGACCGAGGCGCACGGCATGGGTGCCCACGGCCTCGAGCAGCGGGCGGCCCGGCTCGCAACCCGGACCCGGGTCCCGCTCCCGGAGCCCATGGCTCGCCAGGGCCCGTTGAGCCGGCTGACTCCTCGCGAGCGGGAGGTCCTCGACCAGCTCGCCACGGGCGCGACCAACAAGGCCATCGCGAGCACCCTGTTCATCAGCGAGAAGACGGTGAGCGTGCACGTGTCGAACCTGCTCGGCAAGCTCGGCGTGGAGAACCGCGGCGCAGCGGCGGCGCTGGCCCGGCAGTTCGTCGGCTGACGAGACCGACGGACCGGCCCGAAATGTGAGGCGCCCCCGCCCGCCGAGCGAGCGGGGGCAGTGGCGCCGCGCCCTCGTCCCCCCCAGGCCGATGGGCAACACCCCCCAGCCAGCGTGTGTGTCGTTCCCCCGAGCGACTGCTGACCTGTGTGGAGCGATCCAACGGATCGCGACCCTCACGGTGATGAAACGACAGGAATCAGGGGTCATGACGCGGTTTCGCGACTTTTTCTGCACGAATCTTCGCCGATCACCTCGGATCACGCGGTTCAGGCTGATGAGGACCCTCGACCAGCCGGACGGCGCCCTCACGGCGCGGGTCGGCAGCCGCGACGAGGTGCCCGTCGGCGTTCACCACGGTGGCGCCGACGCCGCCGTAGTACATGGTCAGGTCGGTCTCCCGCTTGACCAGCTCGTCGGGCCGGCCGGGGCGGTGCACATGGACGCGCGGGCGGTTCACCGCCTCGTGGAGCGAGAGCCCGGACAGGTAGCCGGCCAGCACCTGGGCGATCGCGGTGGTGATCCGGTCCGCCCCGGGGGACCCGATCGCGAGCGTGGAGCCGTCCTCATGGCGCCCGACGGTGGGCGCCATGTTGGAGAGCAGGCGGGTGCCGGGCACCGCGGCATGCAGCCCGGCGGGGTTGAGCTCCTGCTCGCCGAGGCAGTTGTTGAGCCAGATCCCGGTGCCGGCGGCGATCATCCCGGAGCCGTAGCCCGACGAGAACGTCACGGCGCACGCCGTCCCGGCGCGGTCGGTGGTCGACACGTGCGCGGTCGAGCCCGACTCCAGGACGGCGAGGTGGTCGTGGTCGACGCGGTCCAGGAACTCCCGCGCGGCCTCGACGAGGTCGGGTGCATGGTCGAGCACGTCGAGGCGGTGCCCGAGCACCGCGCGCTGCACCTGGACGACGTGGTCGGCGTCGAGCGGGTCCTCGCCGGGATGGGCGAGCAGGAGGCGGAGCATCGCCGTCAGGCAGACCCCGCCGACCGACGGGGGCGGCGTCGTGGAGAGCGCCCAGCCGCCGGCCCGCGACACCAGCGCCGGCCGGACGACGGGCTCGTACGCCGCCAGGTCGGCGTGCGTGAGCAGGCCGCCGCGGTCCGTCACGTCGCGGCTGATCCGGTCCGCGAGCTCGCCGTGGTGCAGCACCCCCGGGCCGTCGCGGGCGATCAGCTCGAGCGAGTCGACCAGGTCGGGCATCACGATCCGCTCGGTCGTGAGCTCGCCCTCGGCGTCGTGGAGCACGGCCCGGCTCTCCGTGTCCCACCCGAAGACGTCGTCGTAGGTGTGGTCGAGGTAGTAGCGGGACGCCGACGTCAGCCGGTAGCCGCGCCGGGCGACCTCGATCGCCGGCGCGACGAGCTCACGCCAGGGCACCCGGCCGTCGCGCCGGTGGGCCTCCCCGAACGCGGCGAGGCTTCCGTGCACCGCCACGGAGCCCGGCCCGATGGTGATGTCCACCCCGCCGCCGTACGCCGTCGCCACGTCCCACGTCGACCCGGGGGCCGCACCCTCCGCGTGACCGCGTCCGGGCATGTCCATCCAGCCGTCCACGGTGTACGCCGGCCCACCGTCCGCGGGTTGCACGGTGACGAACCCGCCCGAGCTCAACGAGACGATCCCGACCTCGTTGACCATCGCGACCAGCGCGGCCGCGAGGGCGGCGTCCACCGCGTTGCCGCCCGCTGACGCCATCTGCTCGGCGGCGTCGGCGGCCGCCTCGTTCGGCGCGGCGACGGCCAGGGCGTTCATACACGAACGCTAGCGAGGAGTCCGACGTCTGGGGTCACCAGCCATACTGACGCACGTGAGGGCACCGGGTCGGCGCGCGCGACGCATCCTGATCGTGGTGGTCGCGCTGCTCGTCATCAACGTGCCGTACGCCGTCCATCAGTGGCAGCTCCACCGGCTCGGGTCCGACGGGATCCAGGTCACCGCGACGGTGGTGTCGGCGGACCACACCGGTGGCGACGTCGTGCTCGGCTTCCGGCTTCCGGCCAGCGTCGATCCCGACCGGAAGGTGCGCTCCGCCCGGGTGGACGCGACCGCCGGCGCGGCGGCGGAGCAGGCGGGTGAGGTCGACGTACGCGTGCTCGAGGGTCATCCGGCCGTGTACGAGCTGGACGGCCAGAGGCGCGGCCACGGCGCGACCATCGCCACGCTGGGTGCCGACCTCCTCGTGCTGCTGGTGGTCCTGCTGTCGTGGCGACTGGGGAGTCGGCTGCGGCGCCCGCCCCTGGTCGCCGTGGCCCTCGGCGACGTCGAGAGCGGCGAGGAGGGCTCCGTGCTCGACAAGCAGGACGACGGCACCTATCTCATCAACGGTGAGATCTCCGAGGCCGGGGCCGACTCGATGGTGCTCACGCTGCGCGATCGCGACGTGACCGTGCACCTGCGTGGTCATGCCAACCCGATCGACGTGGGTGAGCGGGCCAGAGTCCACGCCCACCTGGTCGGCTGATGCTGCAGAAGGTCGTCGACACGCTGCTCGGCGTGACCCCGTGGCTGGCGCTCCTGATCATCGCGGCCCTGGTCTTCGGGGAGGCGGCGCTGTTCTTCGGGTTCGTCCTGCCCGGCGAGACCGCGGTCGTGTACGGCGGCGTGCTCGCCGACGCCGGGAGGGTGTCGGTCTACGTCGTGCTCGCGGTGGTGATCGTGGCGGCGGTCCTGGGCGACAGCGTCGGCTTCGAGGTCGGACGCAGGCTGGGTCCGCGGCTGGTCCGGGCGCCGTTCGTGCGTCGCTATCCGGACCGGGTCGCGGCCGCACAGGCCTACCTACGCCGGCGCGGCGGGCGCGCCGTGGTGGCCGGCCGCTTCACGGCGTTCCTGCGTGCGGTGATGCCGGCGCTGGCGGGGGCGAGCCGGATGGCGTACCCACGGTTCCTGGCGTTCAACGCCCTCGGCGGCGTCCTCTGGGGGAGCGCGTGCGTGCTGCTCGGCTACTTCGCGGCGCACTCGATCAGCCGGGTCACCCACTACCTCGGGCTCACCAGCGGCGTGATCGTGGTCGTGCTCGTCCTGGGCCTGCTGTGGGCCTGGCACCGCCGCAACCGCGATGCCTGAGGGTGCCACCGTCCGGGCCGGCGGGCGCGCGTGGGCGGGATGGCGCACCGTCCTCTGGCTCGGCGTGGTCAGCCTGCTCGTCGACCTCGTCTACGAGGGGGCTCGCTCCATCACGGGGCCCTTCCTGGCCTCCCTCGGCGCCTCCGCGCTGACCGTCGGTCTCGTCACCGGTGCCGGTGAGGGGGCCGCGCTCGGGTTCCGGCTGTTCTCCGGTCCGGCCGCGGACCGGTCGGGGCGGTACTGGCGCTGGATGGTGGTCGGCTACGCCCTCACCGCCGTCTGCGTCCCGCTGATGGCACTGGCGCCCGCGCTCGGGGCGGCCGGGCTGGTCTTCGGCTCGGCGATGGTGCTGCTCGAGCGGACCGGTAAGGCCGTGCGGAGCCCCGCGAAGTCGGTGCTGCTGGCGGTGGCGGCCGCGAAGGTCGGCCGCGGCCGGGGGTTCGGCGTGCACAAGGCGCTCGACCAGACCGGGGCGTTCCTCGGTCCGTTGATCGTCGCCGGCGTCGTCGTCCTGACCGGCCACATCGCGGCCGGCCTGGCGGTGCTCGCGATCCCCGGCGCGATCGCGCTCGGCGTGCTCGCCTGGATGCACCGGCACGTCGGCGACCCTGCGCCAGACCCGCACGCCGAGACCATCGCCCTCGAGCCGCTGCCCCGCACCTTCTACCTGTACGCCGTCGCGTGTGCGCTCACGACCGTGGGGCTGATGACCTTCGGCGTGATCTCCTTCCACCTCGTCCACGAGAGCCTGGTCACCGTCGGCGTCGTCCCGGTCGTGTACGCCGCGGCGATGGGCGCCGAGGCGGTGGCCTCGCTCGGTACGGGCTTCGCCTACGACCATGTCGGGGCACGCACGCTGCTCGTCCTGCCGGTGGTGGTGGCGGCGGTCCCGGTCCTGGCGTTCAGCGACCGTGTCGGCGTCGCGGTCGCCGGGGTCCTGCTGTGGGGAGCGGCCACGGGCGTGCAGGACTCCACCGTCAAGGCCCTGGTCGCCGACCTGGTGCCGATTGGTCGCCTCGGCACGGCGTACGGCGCGTTCGCGGCGTTCCAGGCGGTGGCAGCGCTGGTCGGGGGCGTCCTCGCAGGCTGGCTCTACGACGTCCAGCGCACCGCTCTCGTGGCGGTGATCGGCGGTGCGCAGGTGCTTGCGCTCGTGCTCCTGGCGGTGGTGCTGGCCCGCAGACCTCGCGGCCCCGACTGGTCCGTACCGCCCGACTAGGGTGGGAAGCATGTCGGCCACTCCGTCGTCGTACTCCATCACGATGCGACTGCACACCCTGCCCGACCACGGGATCGTCGGAGCCGTCGCCACCGCCATCTCCTCTGCCGGCGGCATCGTCACCGGCATCGACGTCGCCGACTCGAGCCACGACCGCCTGGTCGTCGACGTGACCTGCTCCGCCTCGGACGCCGACCACGCCGACGAGCTGGTCGCCGCCGTCCGGGTGGTCCCCGGCGTCGAGGTCTACAAGGTCAGCGACCGCACCTTCCTGCTCCACATCGGCGGCAAGATCGAGGTCAGGTCCAAGGTCCCGCTCCGCACCCGCGACGACCTGTCGATGGCCTACACGCCGGGCGTCGGACGCGTCAGCCTGGCTCTGGCGAGCAACCCCGACGACGTACGCCGCCTCACCATCAAGGGCAACTCGGTCGCCGTGGTCACCGACGGCTCGGCCGTCCTCGGGCTGGGCAACATCGGCCCCGGAGCGGCGCTGCCGGTGATGGAGGGGAAGGCGGCCCTGTTCAAACGTTTCGCCGACATCGACGCCTGGCCGATCTGCCTGGCCACCCAGGACACCGACGAGATCGTGAAGGCGGTCGAGATGATCGCCCCGGGCTTCGGCGGCATCAACCTCGAGGACATCGCCGCACCGCGGTGCTTCGAGGTCGAGCGCCGGCTGCGCGCGAGCCTCGACATCCCGGTCTTCCACGACGACCAGCACGGCACCGCGATCGTCGTGCTCGCGGCGCTGACCAATGCGCTGCGCTGCGTCGAGAAGCGGATCCAGGACGTCCGCATCGTGGTGTCCGGCGGTGGCGCCGCGGGCTCGGCGATCGTCACGCTGCTGCTGGCCGGCGGGGCGGCCGATGTCGTGGTCAACGACAAGGAAGGCATCCTCTGCGTCGGTGACGAGACCCTCAGCCCGGCCATGGCCGAGCTCGCCTCGCGGACCAACCCCCACCGCCTGCGCGGTGGTCTCCACGACGCGCTGAGAGGCGCCGACGTGTTCATCGGCGTGAGCGCGCCGGGCATCCTGCCGGCCGAGTGGATCGCGGACATGGCGCCGAAGGCCGTCGTCTTCGCCCTGGCGAACCCCGACCCGGAGGTCGACCCGGCCGACGCCGAGAAGTACGCCGCCGTCGTCGCGAGCGGACGCTCCGACTTCCCGAACCAGATCAACAACGTGCTCGCCTTCCCCGGCGTCTTCCGCGGGCTGCTCGACGCACGGGCCACGGAGATCACCATCGAGATGCTGCTCAAGGCCGCCGAGGCGATCGCGCTCGTCGTCAAGGACGACGAGCTCAACCCCAACTTCATCATCCCGAGTGTCTTCAACGGCGACGTCCCCAAGGCCGTCGCCGCCGCTATCAGAGGAGCCGAAGCATGACCACCCTGGCTGACTTCCACGCCACCACGCTCGACGGCCAGGACCGGGATCTCGGCGACTACGTCGGCGACGTCGTCCTGGTCGTCAACACGGCCAGCAGGTGCGGGCTCACCCCGCAGTACGAGGGCCTGCAGCAGCTCTACGACGACTACGCCGACCAGGGGCTGGTGGTGCTCGGCTTCCCGTGCGACCAGTTCGGCCACCAGGAGCCGGGCACCGAGGAGGAGATCGGGGCCTTCTGCCAGCAGAACTACGGCGTCTCGTTCCCGATGTTCGCCAAGATCGACGTGAACGGCGACGACACGCATCCGCTCTACGAGTGGCTCAAACACAAGAAGTCAGGCGCCCTCGGGGCCAACATCAAGTGGAACTTCACCAAGTTCCTGATCGGCCGCGACGGGCGCGTGCTCAAGCGCTTCGGGTCGACCAAGGAGCCGGAGAAGCTGCGCCCGCAGATCGAGGCCGCTCTGGCCGAGGGCGGCGCTGCCGACGAGGCCGTGGCCGGCTGAGACAGTCGCGGGCCCGGCGTACCCGCGGCTGGTTCTGGTGGCGGCTGTTCTGGCGCAATGGCGCGGTCTCGACAGGTCCGGGGACAGCCCGCCTGTCATGTCGGCGCAGTTGCGCACGTTGACCAACCCCGGGCAGGTCAGTCGCTGCTCTCGCTCGCGTAGAGCGCGGCGCCGACGATGCCGGCGGCGTTGAGCAGGGTGGCCGGGATGATCTCGGTGTCGATGTCGACCAGCGGCAGGAACTTGTCCGCCTTCTTGCTGACCCCGCCGCCGACCACGAACAGCTCGGGGGAGAAGAGGTCCTCCAGCTTGCGGTAGTACGTCGTGAGCCGTTCGGCCCACTCCTCCCAGGAGAGCTCTTCTCGCTCCTTGGCGCTGGAGGCTGCCCGCCTCTCCGCGTCGTGGCCGTCGATCTCGAGGTGGCCGAGCTCGGAGTTGGGCACCAGGACGCCGTCGTACACGAGGGCGGAGCCGATGCCGGTCCCGAGCGTGGTCACGATGACCAGGCCCTGGCGTCCCTTCGCCGCGCCGAACCTCACCTCGGCGAGGCCCGCCGCATCGGCGTCGTTCACCACGTGTACGTCGCGGCCCGTGGCGTCGGTGAAGAGCTTGTCGGCGTCCTCCCCGATCCAGTGCTTGTCGATGTTGGCCGCCGAGTGCACGACGCCGTGCATCACCACGCCGGGCACGGTCACGCCCACGGGACCGTCGGAGTCGTCGAAGCGGCCGAGCAGCTCGGAGAACACCTTCGCCACCGCGTCCGGCGTCGCGGGCTGCGGCGTGTCGATCCGTACCCGCTCCTCGGCGAAGTCGCCCTTCTCGAGATCGACCGGGGCGCCCTTGATCCCGCTGCCGCCGAAGTCGATGCCGAAGGGCAGGCCGGTCCCGCGGTGCGTGGTCATGACCCCATCTCATCCCCCCATGGCCCGGGGCGGCAAGCCGACCCCTTGCCAGGCCGCTTTACAAAACTTATGGTTCTGTAAACCAGCACCGAGGAGGTACCACGATGGCGGCGTCGCCGGAGATCGCCCACGGCACCGTTCCCGACAGCTCGACCGCGCAGTGGCGCGACCGCAAGCGCTACCTCTGGTTGATCGGGCTCGTGGTCCCCTCGCTGGCGTTCATCGCGATCGGGATGTGGACGCTCACCGGCTGGGGCGTGTGGTTCTGGATCGGCCCGGTCGTGATCCTCGGCATCGTGCCGGCCATCGACCTGGTCGCGGGGCTCGACCGTTCCAACCCGCCCGACGACGTGATCGAGGCGCTGGAGATGGATCGCTACTACCGCTGGATCACCTATCTGTTCCTGCCGATCCAGTACGTCGGCTTCGTCGGCGCGCTGTGGCTGATCGCCCACGGCGACCTCAGCACGGTCGACAAGGTCGGCATCGCGGTCTCGATCGGCTGCATCGGCGGGATCGGCATCAACACCGCCCACGAGCTCGGGCACAAGAAGGAGTCCCACGAGCGCTGGCTGTCCAAGATCGCCCTGGCCCAGAGCTGCTACGGCCACTTCTACATCGAGCACAACCGCGGCCACCACGTCCGGGTCGCGACGCCGGAGGACCCCGCATCGGCGCGGCTGGGCGAGAGCTTCTATGCATTCTGGCCGCGCACGGTCGGCGGTTCGCTGCGGTCGGCCTGGAACCTGGAGAAGCGCCGCATCGCCCGCCGCAGACGGCACCCTTGGCGGCTCTCGAACGACGTGCTCAACGCCTGGCTGATGTCGGCAGTGCTGTGGGGGGTGCTGATCGCCTGGTTCGGCATCGGCATCGCGCCGTACCTCGTGATCCAGGCGGTCGTCGGCTTCTCGCTGCTCGAGGTCGTCAACTACATGGAGCACTACGGGATGCTCCGGCAGAAGGTCGGCGTCGGCGAGCGGGAGCGCTACGAGCGGGTCGACCCGTCGCACTCCTGGAACTCCAACAACATCGCGACCAACGTGCTGCTCTACCACCTACAGCGGCACAGCGACCACCATGCCAACCCGACCCGGCGCTACCAGTCGCTGCGCGACTACGAGGAGAGCCCGGTGCTGCCGACCGGGTACGCCGGGATGATCGTGCTCGCGGTCATGCCACCGGTCTGGCGGCGGGTCATGGACCCGCGGGTGCTCGCCCACTTCGGCGGCGACGTCACCCGGGCCAACATCTCCCCCCGCCGGCGCGAGCGGCTCCTCGAGCGGTACGGCGTCGCGTGGCCCGCCGCGGCCGAGCACCGTGACGTCCTCTCCGGCTCCTCCGAGACGCCGTCCGGGACCGACGCCGCGTCGGTGCCCGGCGAGGCGCTGGTGTGGAGGTGCCCGGGGTGCGAGTACACGTACGACGTGGTCGCGGGGGAGGAGCGGGAGGGGTTCGCGGCCGGTACGTCGTGGTCGGAGATCCCGGACTCGTGGTGCTGCCCCGACTGCGGCGTCCGGGAGAAGGTCGACTTCGTCGCGGTGGAGCGCGCACCCGCTTCCTAGACTGGACGCGTGACCCACGCCGTCGACGCACCGACCATGCACGAAAGGGTGGTGGCGGCCGCGGCGGCGCTGACGCTGGAGGTGGGCTGGGCCGGGGTGACCATGGGCAAGCTGGCCGACCGCGTCGGAGTCTCGCGGCAGACGGTCTACAACGAGGTCGGCTCCAAGCACCAGCTGGCCGAGGAGATGGTGCTCACCGAGCTCACGACGTTCCTCGCGCAGGTGGACGCGGCGTTCGACCGGCATCCCGACGACCTGGTCGCGGCGATCCGCGGCGCCGCCTGTGGTGTCCTCGAGATCGCGCAGAGCAACGCGCTCCTCCAGGCCGTGGTCTCCGGGTCGTACGGCGCCGCGACCGAGCTGCTGCCCCTGCTGACCTCGCGCAACGACGCGCTCGTGCTGACGGCGACCGACGCCGTACGCCGGCGGGTGCTCGCCTACGGCCTCGTCATCGACGATCGTCAGCTCGACGCGGTCATCGACATGGTGGTCCGGCTGCTGCTCTCGCACGTCGTCCACCCCACCGGTCCGCCCGCCGACACGGCGGACGACATCGCCTGGATCGTGGCCCGCACGCTCGGACCGTGACCCTCGAGCGGAGGTAGCCTCGCTCGATGGGCTCCGGGACCGTCGCCTACGCCTCCCGGGCCGGGCGAGGGCTGGTGGTGGCCACCACCCTCGGCTCCGGGATGGTGCTGCTCGACAGCACCGTGGTCAACGTCGCCCTGCGCACCATCGGTAGCGACCTCGACGCCTCGCTGGCCCAGCTCCAGTGGATCAGCAACGCCTACCTCCTCACGCTCGCCAGCCTGATCCTGCTCGGCGGATCGCTCGGTGACCGGCTCGGTCGGCGGCGGGTGTTCCTGGTCGGGGTGGTCTGGTTCGCGGTGGCGTCCGCGCTGTGCGGACTGGCCCCCAACGCCGAGACCCTGATCGCGGCCCGCGCCCTCCAGGGCGTGGGCGGTGCCCTGCTCGCGCCGGGCTCCCTCGCGATCATCGAGTCGGGCATCGCGCCGGCCGACCGCGGCCGTGCGATCGGGGCCTGGACCGGCCTGACCAGCATCGCGGCGGCGATCGGACCGTTCGTCGGTGGCGCCCTGGTGCAGTACGCCGACTGGCGCTGGATCTTCTGGATCAACGCCCCTCTCGCCGCCGTCACCGTCGCCGTCACGGTCGCCTTCGTCCCCGAGAGCCGGACCGCCGAGACGGGGCGGTACGACGGGCTCGGGGCCGGGCTGGCCGCGCTCACGCTGGGCGGCCTCACCTACTGGCTGATCGAGTGGCACAGCGACCTGGCCCTGCCCGCTCTGGTCGTGGGGATCGTGGCCGGGGTCTGCTTCGTGCTTGTCGAACGGCGCTCCTCACACCCGATGCTCCCCCTCGGCCTCTTCGCGTCGCGCACGTTCTCGGCTGCGAATGCGATGACCCTCCTGGTGTACGCCGCACTCGGCGCGGTGCTGTTCTTCCTGGTGATCGACGTCCAGACCGTGCTCGGCTACGGCGCGCTCGAGGCGGGGATGGCGACCCTGCCGATCACGATCCTGATGCTGCTGCTGGCGTCGCGCGGCGGCGCGCTCGGTACCCGGATCGGGCCCCGCATCCCGATGACGGTCGGCCCGTTGGTGATGGCCGTCGGCGTCGCCTGGCTGTCCTTCGTCGACGACGGCACGTCGTACTGGCTGGGAGTGCTGCCGCCGCTGTGCGTGTTCGCCCTCGGGCTGGCGCTCCTGGTCGCTCCGCTGACCGCGACCGTGCTGGGCGCGGCGCCGGCCGACCGGGCCGGCCTGGCGAGCGGGGTCAACAACGCAGTAGCCCGGGCGGGCTCGCTGTTCGCGGTCGCGGCCCTGCCGGTGGTCGTCGGCCTCTCGGGCGCGGAGTACGACGACGCGCAGGTGTTCAGCAGCGCCTACGCCCGGGCGATGTGGGTGTGCGCGGCGCTGCTGGCGGCGGGTGGTGTGCTCTCCTGGTTCACGATCCCCGAGCAGGTGCCCGCCGGACCCGTTGACCTGCGCCCGGGCTCGGCCCCCCAGCTGGACTGCCCGCACCGGGGCCACTGAGGCACCGCGAACTACCCTTCGACCATGGCACGGGGGCGTCCGGGGATCGCGTGCGCGGCGGTGGTCGCCGTGACGCTGCTCCTCGCCTCCTGCGGCGACGGCTCGTCGGAGCCGACCACCGGATCGTCCGACATCCAGGCAACGGCGACCACGTCAGCCGATCCCACGACACCGGCGGACCCGTCCTCGACACCGACGCTGGACCCGGCCCATGCGGTCGCCGAGCCCGGTCCGTTCCGCGCCCCGTTGCGGACCGCCGACATGCTGATCTTCCGCCAGCGACCGCTCAGCGACGCCATGGTGAGACGGATCCGCCACGTCGACGGGGTGACCCGGGTCGAACGCTTCTCACTGGCCCAGGTCAGCATCGACGACCACGCCATCAACGTCGCCGCGGTCGACCCCGCGACGTACCGGAACTACAACCCCGATGCAGCGGCGCAGTTCCAGCGGGAGTGGAGCCGGATCGCCGGCGGTGAGATGGCCCTGCGGCCGCAGTTCCGACGCCAGGTACCGAAGGACGGGTACGTCCGGATGGGCACGCGCTCCGACGCGCCGCAGATCCACGTCGGCGTCTACGCGCCGCAGATCCCCCAGGTCGACGCGATCGTCAACGACAGCTGGGTGAACACGCTCGGCATGCGCCGCGGCAACGCCCTGCTGGTCTCGACCGGGGTCCGGACCCCGCTGTCTCTCCGGAAGCCGATCCAGCGCATCGTCGGCGGCAGGGCCTCGGTACAGCGGATGGACGCCGCCGCGCGGTTCGGGCTCGATCCGAGCGTCGCCCAGATCGCGCTCCCGGTCGGCACCCCGGCCGATGCCGTCGGCACCTTCCAGTACACCGTCCTCACCGGTGGCCACATCGCGCCGCAGCCGTCCTGGGTCGCCTCCCACATCTCCACCGAGACGATGCCGGTCATCGGCCCGATGACCTGTAACACCTTGATGTTCCCGCAGCTGCGTGCTGCGCTCGAGGAGATCCGGGTGAGCGGTCTCGCGAGCGCGATCCACCCGAGCCAGTACGGCGGCTGCTACGTCCCGCGCTTCATCGCCGGCACCACGACGCTCTCCAACCACGCCTTCGGCCTCGCCTTCGACCTCAACGTGCCGGAGAACGAGCGGGGTACCGTCGGCCTGATCAACCGCCAGGTGGTTGCGATCCTCCAGCGCTACGGCTTCACGTGGGGCGGTGTCTGGCACTACACCGACCCGATGCACTTCGAGCTGAACCGCCTGGTCCGCCCTCGCTGAGGCTGGGCGAGGAGACGGAAGACGCGGAACAAATCGCCGTGGAGCGGCTGGACGCGTCGATCTGTTCCGCGTTCTCCCGCTCCAGGCCCGCTCCGGTTCCGTTCCGGGCGACCCGCTCCCGGCGTCAGCGCAGCGGGCAGATCACGTCGACGCGCACCGTCTGGTGCTCGCGGATCGTCACCGCGCGTCGTGCGTGGCACACGCCCGCGCCGTACCGGGGGCTCGTCCCGGTGAGCGAGTATCGACCTGCTCCGCTCAGCACCGACAGGGAGAACCGCCCGTGCGCGTCGGTGTGCACGGTCGTCACGCTGCCGTCGTCGGCGGTGAGGGTGATCCTGCCCGCCCAGTGGCGCGGGACGCTGCCGGCCGGACCACCGACGCCGAGCAGCCGCCCGCGGACCGAGGGCGGCGGACCGCTGATCCCGGCCTGCGGGTCGGAGTGCGCTCCGCAGGCGGTCACGGCCAGGGCGAGGACGGGAAGAAGCAGGAGCGCGCGACGCATGAGCGTGAGACGGGTGGTCGCGGCCGACGGTTCCACGGACGACATGATGGACCCATGCGCGCCGCCCAGGTCCTCCAGCCCACCGGCCCTGCGGACGTCCGGGTCGTCGACGTCGACGAACCAGTCCCCGGCCCCGACGACGTGCTGGTCGAGGTGCACAGCGTCGGCATCTCGTTCCCCGACCTGCTGCTGAGCAAGGGGGAGTACCAGCTCCGACCCCAGCTGCCGTTCACCCTCGGCGTCGACGTCGCCGGCACCGTCGTCTCGACAGGCTCGACCCAGGGTTCGCAGGCCCTCGCGCCGGGCACCCGGGTGTGCGGGGTCGTGCCGTACGGCGGCGCGGGCGAGCGCGCCGTGGTCCCGGCTGCCTCCGTCTTCCCGCTGCCCGACCGACTCTCGTACGACGAGGGTGCAGCATTGCCGATGAACTACCTGACCGCGCTCTTCGCACTGCACGAGCGCGGCCAGGTCCGCACAGGCGAGACCGTCCTCGTGCACGGCGCCGCGGGCGGAGTCGGTACCGCGACCCTCCAGGTGGCGAAGGGGCTGGGGGCCCGGACCATCGGCGTCGTCTCGACCCAGGAGAAGCGCGACGTCGCGCTCGCTGCCGGGGCGGACGAGACCGTCCTCGTCGCCGGCTTCAAGGACGCGGTCAAGGAGCTGACCGGCGGACGAGGCGTCGACGTCGTGCTCGACGTCGTCGGCGGCGACGCGTTCACCGACTCGCTGCGCTGTCTCGCCGAGCTCGGCCGGCTGCTCGTGGTCGGCTTCGCGTCCGGCCAGGGGATCCCCGAGGTGAAGGTGAACCGGCTGCTGCTGGGCAACCTCGACGTGCGCGGTGTCGGCTGGGGCGGCTATGCGATGACGCGGCCGTCGTACATGCACGAGCAGTGGGAGATGCTGCTCCCGATGATCGAGTCCGGGGTCGTCGCGCCGCCGGTGGGGGCGACGTACGAGCTCGCCGACTTCGGCCGCGCACTGCAGGACATGGAGGCGCGACGCACCCTCGGGAAGGCGGTCGTCCGCGTGCAGTGAGAGCGGGACGCCCCCTAGGCTCACGGGAATGAGCACGCTCGCAGACGCCCGCGAGGGCATGGATCCGGACATCCGCCCGCAGGACGACCTCTTCGGTCACGTCAACGGAAGGTGGCTGGAGACGACGGAGATCCCGGCCGACAAGGGCAGCTGGGGATCCTTCGTACACCTCGCCGACGCGGCCGAGGAACAGGTCCGCGCCATCATCGAGGGTCTCGCCGAGCGGGTCGTCAACGGCGAGGAGGGTCTGGGCGACGACGCCATGCGCATCGCCTGCCTCTATGCGTCGTTCATGGACGAGGAGGCGGTGGAGGCCCGCGGGGTCGAGCCGCTGCAGCCACTGCTCAACGCTGTCGGCAGCCTGCGGGACGTCCGTGACCTGGCGGCGTTCCTGGGCGAGTTCGAGCAGATCGGCGGCAGCGGTGTCTTCGGCACCTACGTCGACGTCGACGGCAAGAACTCCGACCGCACTCTGTTCAACGTCGTGCAGGGCGGCCTGGGCCTGCCCGACGAGTCGTACTACCACGACGAGAAGTTCGCCGAGATCCGCGAGAAGTACGCCGCCTTCCTGACCCGGATGTTCGAGCTCGTCGAGCACGACGACCCGGCGGGTGCGGCCTCGACCGTGCTGGCCGTCGAGACCCGGCTGTCGCAGGGCCACTGGGAGCGTGCGGAGACCCGCGACGTGCAGAAGACCTACAACCTCCTCACCAGCGACGAGCTGCATGCACTCTGCCCGGCCTTCGACTGGGAGGCCTTCATCCGCAACCTGGGCGGATCGGAGGAGACGATCGCCGAGACCTGCATCCGGCAGCCGTCGTACCTCGAGCACCTGTCGGCCGCCCTCGAGGAGCTGCCGATCGAGGACTGGCGCGCCTGGATGGTCGCCCGGGTCATCCGCGCCTACGCGCCGTACCTCACCCGGGAGCTCGTCGAGACCAACTTCGACTTCTACGGCCGAACCCTCGGCGGCACGCCGGAGCTGCGCGAACGGTGGAAGCGCGGCGTGGCGCTGGTCGAGGGCTCGATCGGCGAGGCGGTGGGACGCGAGTACGTCGCCCGCCACTTCCCGCCGGACTCCAAGGCGAAGATGGAGGACCTGGTCGGCAACCTGCTGCGGGCCTACCGGCAGTCGATCTCGGCGCTGGACTGGATGAGCGACCAGACCAAGCAGGCGGCGTACGACAAGCTCGACCGGTTCCGCTCCAAGATCGGCTACCCCGAGAAGTTCCGCGACTACTCATCCCTCGACTTCGTCCCGGACGACCTGCTCAGCAACGTCGCGGCGGCGAACGCGTTCGAGACCCGTCGGCAGCTGGACAAGATCGGCGCCCCCGTCGACCGCGACGAGTGGCTGATGCTTCCCCAGACCGTGAACGCCTACTACCGGCCGGGCATGAACGAGATCTGCTTCCCGGCCGCGATCCTGCAGAAGCCGTTCTTCTCCCCGGACGCCGAGCCGGCCGAGAACTACGGCGGCATCGGCGCCGTGATCGGCCACGAGGTCGGGCACGGCTTCGACGACCAGGGCTCGCAGTACGACGGCGCCGGCAACCTGCACGACTGGTGGACCCCGGACGACAAGTCGGCGTTCCAGGTCAAGGCGCAGGCGCTGATCGAGCAGTACAACGGGTTCTCCCCGCGCAACCTGCCGGGCGAGCACGTCAACGGCGCCCTCACGGTCGGCGAGAACATCGGCGACCTCGGGGGTCTCACCATCGCGCTGATGGCCTACTCGATCTCGACGGGCGGCGACGTCGATCTCGAGGACGCCCAGGCCCTGTTCTTCAACTGGGCCTACTGCTGGCGCACCAAGCGCCGGCGCGAGCTCGACCAGCAGTACCTCACGATCGACCCGCACAGCCCGCCGGAGTTCCGCGCCAACATCGTGCGCAACCTCGACGAGTTCCACGCCACCTTCGGAACGCAGGAGGGTGACGGGCTCTGGCTCGACCCGGCGGAGCGCGTCCGTATCTGGTGACCCGACCGGCCCACAGGCAGACGGCGGACACCCAGCGGCGAGCGGTGGCCGCGACGGACAGCTGCGTCCCGCGGTCGAGGACCTGTGGGGAGCCGGCGCCGTGCCGGCCGCGCTCGGCGGGTTCGTCGGTCAGGAGCTGTAGAGCTTGCAGCCCTGGCGCACCAGGCTGTCCCAGGTGTCCTGGTCCACCACCCCGGTCGCGCTGAGGCCGTTGTCCCGCTGGAACTCGCGGATCTTGGTGGCCATCGTGAGGTCGTAGAACCCCGTGGCGTCCTGTCGCCCGGCCAGTCCCATGTCGATCAGGAGGTTCTGCAGCTGGCGGAGCCAGATGCCGTTGACGCCGTCCGTGCTGATACCGGTGTGCAGGGTCGGCCTGGCGAGCTGGACGAAGCAGAGGCACTGGACTGTGTCGGTGGCCCCGTCCGTCAGCGCCGTGACCACGCCGCCTCGGTGACCGGAGGAGAACTGGGCGTTGCACGCCAGGGCAGGCGTGCGGAAAGGCCCGACGTAGGCCACGTAGCGCGGGGCCGGTGCGTCGTTCGGCATCCAGGCGGTCCGGCAGGAGCGGCCGGTGTCGAGGTAGGCGACACCGTTGTCGAGGTTCGCCGTCACCCCGGTCGCGAGCTGGGCCGCGCCCGGCCCCCGGGCCACCGTGAGCAGGGCCTTCCCGTCGCACACCGGCTGGTTGCGCAGCGGGACACCCAGGGAGAGCGGGTCCTCGAACGTGTCGTGCCCGCGGTCGAGCGCCAGCGCGCCTGCGACGCCCAGGGCGACGCCGAGCACGGCCGAGACGGCCACGGCGATCAGCGAGGCGGGGCGCACCAGCGCAGGATACGTGGACCCGTGCTCAGGGAGGTCAGACCTCGAGCGTAGGCAGGGCCGCCGACACCGGGGACCCCCTGTCCGGTGGCTCTCGGTCCTCGTCGGGCGCGCTCCGCAGGTCGTCGCGGATCTGGCCACGCAGCCAGAAGGCGATGTGGGCCGCTGCGAGGAGGGTGACCACACACATGATCGCGTAGATCTGGCGATAGCTCAGCACGACCACGAGCGCGGAGCCGAGGGCCAGCGAGACCGCCTGCGGCGTCGCCGTCACGACCTCGATCGCGGTCGACACCCGTCCCATGATCGCCTGCGGGCTGCGCCGCTGCACCAGTGTCATGAAGGCGACCATCAGCATCGGCAGGGACATCCCGAACACGGCCGCGCTCAGGCACACGACGACGATGCTGTGGGTGGCCCCCATGATCGCGATGCCGAGCACCAGGACGACCAGGCCGACCACGCAGGTGGCCACCTCGCCGATCCGCTTGACGACCCAGCCCGACGACAGGCCGCCCGCGATCGCGCCGACGCCCTGGACCGAGACGATCACGGAGACGAACGTCGCCGGTCGGTCGAAGGCGTCGATCAGGGCGTAGATCGAGGACTCGGTGAACCCCAGCACCAGCAGCGTGATGCCGAACCCGATCAGCACGTGCTTGAGGACATGGTCGGTGCCGAGGTGTCGCATCCCGGCCGTGAGCTGCTGCCAGAACTGCGCCTCCTCGACCTCGGGCGTCGCCTCCCGCACCGTGATCGTCGCGATCACCGCGGCCGCCACGAAGAACGACGTGGCGTCGAGGAGGGCGACCGCCCAGCCGCCGAGCCAGGTGAACAGCAGAGCTCCGACCAGGGGGCCGAACAGACGGAACGACTCCTTGGTGGTCTGGAGCGAGGAGTTGGCGTCGACCAGCATCTCGTCGGGCATCAGCTCCTTGAGGAGCCCGTTCAGGGCGGCGGGGAGGACGACGAACGACACGCCGTAGAGCATGGCGACGGCCCAGATGACCCAGACCTGTCCCGGTCCGTGCACGAGGACGAGGGGCAGGACGCCGACCCCCGAGGCCACATGGCCCCAGACCAGCAGCGGTGTGCGTCGGAGACGGTCGATCCAGACCCCGAGGAGCGGCGCGAAGAGCGCGGGGATCACCATGAAGAAGAACGTGAGACCGGCCTGGGCGTTGGAGCCGGTCAGGGTCTTCACCCAGATCGACAGGGCCAGGAGCATCGCCGAGTCGCCGAACATCGACGCGGTCAGGCCGGCGTACAGGCGCGTGAAGCCGGGCTGCCGGAAGGCCTGCCTCATGACGCGTCAGCCCCTGCCGCGGTCGAGTCGAGGGTCGAGTCGGGTGTTGCCTCGACGCCGGGCAGAAGCAGCGGCGCCCCCCACGCGACGAGCTCGCACAGCCGGGAGCCCGGGGGGCGCCGGGAAGGGTCGACCAGCCGCTCGCCGTACCGCTCCAGGACCGAGCGGATCTCGGCGTTGAGCTCGTCGAGCTCGTCGAGGGTCAGCCAGCTCGCGGCCTGCGTGGCCTGGGCGGCCTGGGCCCAGCCCTCGTCACCGTCGTCGTGAAGGCGCGCTCGCGCTTCGTGGAACCGGGTGACCTGGCGTTCGAGCAGCATCTGCTCCAGCGCGCGGCCGGCCCGGACCTCGCTCGGTGAGGCGCCGGACTCGTCCCACGCCAGCCCCACGGAACGGACCTGCCACGGGCGCTGGCGGCCGATACCGCCACCGGCCTCCTCGACGAAGTGGTGCTCGGCCAGCTTGCGCAGGTGCCACGAGCAGTTGGCGGGCGTCTCGTCGAGCCGGTCGGCCAGCTCGGTGGCGGTCAGCGGGCCGGACACCGTGAGCAGCTCCATGATCCCCAGGCGCACCGGGTGGGCGAGGGCCGCCAGCTCGCGGGGATCCTGCAACCGCCGGTACGCCGGCCCCTCGGCCGGGCTCGCGTCGGGCGTGGTGCCGTCGGTCATGCTCTCGAAACTACTCTTTCGAAAGGATCCTTGCAATAGGGTGGAGGGGATAGTCCCCGACGAGATGGTCGTGATTCGGCCGGGAAGGCGACCATCTCATCGGGGACTATCCGGTTCGGGCACTGTCGGTAGGTCGGGCTAGCGTCGAGGTCGTCGTCGCGTGGTGGAGGTGTGGGTGAGCTTCGTACCCCTGTCCGGGCCGGCGACCCTGCGCTCCGGGGAGTCCCCGCGTGACGGTGTCGTCGAGTTCACCGACGCCCCAGCGGGCAGCCGGACGATCGCCCTGCCGATCCGCGCGGCACTGCCGGTCCTGGCCAAGGCACGGACCGACGAGCGGGCCCACCCGTCGGTGAGCCTGCTCGCGGCCGCCTCGCTGCTCGCGATGCGCTTCGTCGCGGCCGGGAAGTTCGAGCCCGGCGACGGGATGTGGCGGCTCGCACCGCTCGATGCCGACGACACCGAGCGGCTCCGGCGGCTCGCCGAGTCCCGTGCGTACGCCGGGCTGCCGCCGGCCGACGCCGAGCACGTCGTACGCCGGCTCGTCGACGCCATCGTCGACACCATGCCGCGTGCCGCCCCGGCCGTTCCGCCAGCGCGCCCCCAGCGCGCCACGGCTCCGCCGGCCATCCGGCCCGAGGGCGACGCGTTCAGCCGACGCCTCCAGGCGCTGGTCGCCCGCCACCGCGGCGACGGTGCCGACCTGCCCCAGCTGGTCACCCTCTCGCTCCGCGTGGAGGCCCATGAGGAGGAGCTCGTCGCGGGCTCCTGCCGGTTGGTGCTCCAGGTGCACGACGAGCAGGACACCCTCCACGTCTGCGACGCAGCGTCGCTCTGGAACGACGCGCCCTCGGTGCACGGTTTCGGCGACCGGGCACGCACCCACACCTCGCTCGCCCTGCGCGACGCGGCGGAGGCGTGGCCGCCGCTCGAGCGCCTGCTCGAGCAGCGCGTCCCCGACGAGATGGCGCTCACGACCGACGAGCTCGTCAGCCTGCTCGAGGACGGCGTCGAGGCCCTCCACCGCAGCGGCGTCGACGTGCTCTGGCCACGCAGCCTGGGCCGCGACCTCAAGGCCACCGCGACGCTCGACCGCGTCCCGACGCGCCGCGAGGGGCAGCTCGTCGAGGGCGTGCTCAGTGGCGAGGCGCTGTTCGCGTTCAACTGGCAGGTGGCGCTGCGCGGAGACCCGCTCACCGACGCCGAGATGGATGCGCTGGCCCGGGCTTCCTCGCCGATGCTGCGGCTGCGCGGGGGCTGGACGGTCGTCGACCCGACCGTCGCGCGCAGGGCTCGTCACCGCCTGATCCGCACGGTCAAGCCGGCGCAGGCCGTGGCCGCGGCGCTCACCGGTGTCGTCGACATCGACGACGCCCCTGCCGAGGTGGTCCTCGGTGCCAGCCTGCTGACGGTCCGCGAGCAGCTGCTCGACGCCGCCACGGCTCCGCCCCTCCCGACGCCGGACGGCCTCGCCGCCACCCTGCGCGACTACCAGCGCCAAGGCTTCACGTGGCTCGAGCGGGTCACCTCGCTCGGCCTCGGTGCCTGCCTGGCCGACGACATGGGGCTGGGCAAGACGGTCACCCTGATCGCCCTCCATCTCCATCGCGCCACTGCCCGCCCCGGCCCGACCCTGGTGGTCTGTCCAGCCTCCCTGCTCGGAAACTGGGAGGCAGAGATCCGCCGCTTCGCCCCGGGTGTCGAGGTCCGCCGCTTCCACGGCGGCCGACGCTCGCTCGCCGACCTCGCCCCGACCGACGCCACCCCCGACGCCGGCTTCGTCCTCACCACCTACGGCACGGTCCGGCGCGATGCGGGCACCCTGGCCGCGGTCCCCTGGGGCCTGGTCGTCGCCGACGAGGCTCAGCACGTCAAGAACGCACGGTCGGCCACGGCCCGCGCCCTGCGTGCGGTGCCGTCGGCGGCGCGCGTCGCCCTGACCGGCACGCCGGTCGAGAACAACCTGACCGAGCTCTGGGCGATCCTCGACTGGGCGACCCCCGGCCTGCTCGGCAGCCGTCAGGCCTTCCGCAAGGTCTGGGCCGGTCCGATCGAGTCCGGGCACGAGCCGACCAAGGCGCGGCAGTTCGCCGGCCTGATCGGCCCGTTCCTGCTGCGCCGCCGTAAGACCGATCCCGGCATCGCCCCCGAGCTGCCCGACAAGACCGAGACCGACCACCTGCTGGGGCTGACCCGCGAGCAGGTGGTCCTCTACGAGTCGTTCGTGCGCGACACGATGGCCCGCATCGAGCGCGCCGACGAGCAGACCCGCCGCGGGCTGGTGCTCAAGCTCCTCACCGGGCTCAAGCAGATCTGCAACCACCCGGCCCACTTCCTCAAGCAGTCCGGCGGCCGGCTGACCGGGCGGTCCGAGAAGCTCGACCTGCTCGACGAGCTGCTCGCCACGGCCCTGGCCGAGGAGAGCTCGGTGCTGGTCTTCACCCAGTACGTCGCGATGGCCCGGCTGCTCGAGGACCACCTGTCCCGCCTCGGGGTCCCGCACCAGTTCCTCCACGGCGGCACGCCGGTCCGCCAGCGCGACGCGATGGTGGCGAGCTTCCAGGCCGGCGCCGAAGCCGGGGGCGTGCCCGTCTTCCTGCTCTCGCTCAAGGCCGGCGGCACCGGCCTCAACCTCACCCGCGCCGACCACGTCGTCCACGTCGACCGCTGGTGGAACCCCGCCGTCGAGGACCAGGCCACCGACCGCGCCCACCGGATCGGTCAGACCAAGCCCGTGCAGGTGCACCGGATGATCACCCAGGGCACCGTGGAGGAGCGGGTCGCCGAGCTGTTGCACCGCAAGCGGTCGCTCGCCGACGCCGTGCTCGGCCGCGGCGAGGCGGCGCTCACCGAGCTGAGCAACGCCGAGCTGCTCGACCTCGTCACTCTGCGGAGGCAGCCGTGAGTGCGGTGACCTTCGCCCGGATCCCACCCCGCCGCAGCACCACGCGGGCGGCGACCTGGTGGGGCCGGGCGTGGGTCCGCGCGGTCGAGGAGGCGGCGTACTCCGAGGGCGACCTCCACACCGCCCGCTCGCTCTCGCGCAGCGGCGCCATCGGCGGGATCACCGTCGACCACGGCACGATCGCCGCCGCCTGCTACGACCGGGCCGACGTGTGGCCGGTCGGGAGCACCGTCCCCGAGCTCGACCCGATCAGCAGACGCGCGTTCGTCGACGTGGTCGCAGCCGAGTCGGGTCATCTCGCCGCACTGCTCTCCGGCGAGCTGCCCTACCGGCTCGTCGAGCAGTCCGAGGAGGCCGGCGTGGAGCTCCTGCCCTACGGCGGGGAGCTCGGCTCGTCCTGCCCGTGCGGCGCCTGGGTCGACCCGTGTGTGCACGCGCTCGCGGTCCTGCTCCAGGTGGCGTGGCTCGTCGACGGTGACCCGTGGGTGCTCCTCCGCCTCCGCGGGCTCTCCCCCGAGGACCTGGAGGCCGAGCTCGCCGGCGGTGAGGAGCCCGACGACGAGCTCCGCGGCGACCTGGCGGCGGCAGTCGACGCGGCGGTCCGCGCCGCTCGCGTCGTCGCCCTGGCCGACGACCCGAGTGCCGAGATCACTCACCTCGTCTGAGGACCCGTCAGTGCGCCCAGCGCCATCCGGTGCAGCACCCCGCGCATCGCCTCGTCGGGGATCAGCCCGCTGTGCGGGGTCGAGTTGATCAGCCCGAACGCCGCGTGCGCCATCGCCCGGGCGCGGTCTGTGTGCAGCCCGCGGTGGACTCGCCGCAGCTGCGCGGCCCAGACGTCGACGTACTCGCGCTGCAGGGCGCGCACCTGCTCGCGCGCCTGGGGCGGCAGGGACTGCCAGTCACGGTCCTGGACGACGATCAGCGAGCGATGCCGCAGCGCGAAGTCGATGTGCCACCCGATCAGCGCGTCGATCGCGTCGTCGGCGTCGCCCGCGCTCGCCACGCGAGCCCGCCCCTCGTCGAGGAGCCGCTGGCTGATGTCGACGAGCATCGCCGCCAGGACGGCGTCCTTCGAGGCGAAGTGCTTGTAGAGCGCCGGGCCGGAGATCCCGCAGGCCCGTCCGATCTCGCCCACGGAGACCCCGTGGAACCCCTTGGCCGCGAAGAGCTCGGCCGCGGTCTCGAGGATCTGCTCCCGCCGGCTCACGGGGTCAGGTTAGCGGTCGTTAACGTCGGGTGACGGTGACGACGGCGCGCACACCAGCGATGATGCTCATCAGCCCTGCCACCGCCGATCCCGGAGCACCGACATGCGACCCATCCTCTCGTCCCCCGGACGCACAGCAGCGGCAGCGGTCGCGGCCAGCCTCCTGGCTGCCGGTCTCTCTGCCACGACGACCCTGGCACCGGCGTCGGCCGAGCGACCCGCCCGGGCCGCCGCCCACGTCGGCTCCGTGAAGGTGCACCGAGGGGGTCCGGACGCGACGGTCGCCTTCCACCGGAGCCGCGCCGGGGAGGTCTTCCTCGACGTGACGGTCTCCGCGCGCGGCGTCTCGTGGGCTGAGCGCGGGAACGAGTCCGCCGTGGTCTCGGCGTACGTCGACGGGCACTACGCCACGGACGTCGTGATCACGTCGGCGGGCGCCGTGGCCCGTCAGTTCGCGCTCGGCCACCTGGGGACCGGCCGGCACACCCTGCGGCTGCACTACGCCGCCGGGCGGTCGCGGAGTGACGCCGGAGTGGCGAAGCTCGAGAACATCGCCTTCCGGACCGTCGCGCCCGGCAGCACGGCGTACGCCGCCGCGCGGTTCGCGCCGGTGCTCTACGGCCGCGACGTCACCGGCCTCGGTGGGCGCTTCCAGAACAACCGCACCGACACTCCGCTGGTCGCGTGGCACGAGGTGCTGCCGGCTGCGACGCCGGGTCACTCGGTGATCGAGTACTCCGTCGTGTGGAGCAACGAGGACGGCGGCACCGCCACGTCCGCGCTGATGGCGCGCTGGGGGCGGACCACCGACATCGAGTGGATCTACCGCGTCGAGATCGACGCCCATGGCCACCGGGTGCCGGGCACGGGCGCCTTCCAGAGCCCCAACCACGGGACGGAGACCTTCCGCGGCCGCTACGACGGCACCCACCCGTTGCTGCAGACCTGCACGTCCAACAACAACGTGTGCGACGCCAAGGCCCTGAAGGCTCAGCACCAGGCGGCGGACCCGATGCGGTTCGCGTTGTCCACCCGCGAGGTGCTGCCCGCCGGCCAGCCGCGGGAGCACGTGATGGACGCGAACCCGTGGACCTACCAGGTGATGGCCCGCGAGATGGTGCGCGAGCACAAGGTCGAGCCGATGCCCGACCCGTCCTCGCCTGCCATGGGCGACCAGCGCACCTACCTCTACGTCGCCGTCGACCACGACACGGTGCCCCCGGCCTCGGCCGGCGGCGTCGGCCTCACCGTGGACGTCACCCTCGACGACCACACGACCTACACGTCGAACCACGGCAACACCTTTCTGACGGTCAACAGGGACGACCCCGCCGCGACCACGGTCGAGCTGCCGACCGGGACGACGCCTGCCGACATCGCGTCGATCTCGGTCAGCCGAGTCGTGGTGCCGCCCGTGGCCGACACCGGCGCCTCCCTCACGGTCACCGACGTCCAACGCGCGTTCTTCCTCGGGAGCACCTACCTGCCCCGACCGTCGTTCCTGCAGTGGCACGGAAGCCTCACGCTCACCACCGCCTCACCCACGCAGCCGATCCCGCTCGGCCCCTGAGTGGTCGGCTGGCACGCCAGGTTAATGATCGCTAACCTATCGGGGTGAGTGAGCTGCGTGACCTGGTGGCCGAGCTGCGGGAGCACCTGACCGTCGTACGTCGGGGTGGCAGCGACACAGCGCGGACCAAGCACACCGAACGCGGGAAGCTGCTCGTGCGCGACCGGATCGACCGCCTGCTCGATCCCGGAAGCCCGTTCCTCGAGCTGAGCCCGCTGGCGGCGTTCGGGATGTACGGCGAGGGTGACTACGCCGTGCCGAGCGCCAGCATCGTGACCGGCATCGGCCGGGTGAGGGGCCGCGAGTGCGTGGTGGTCGCGAACGACGCCACGGTCAAGGGCGGCACCTACTACCCGATGACGGTCAAGAAGCACCTGCGTGCGCAGACGATCGCCGCCGAGAACCGCCTGCCGTGCGTCTACCTCGTCGACTCCGGCGGCGCGTTCCTGCCGATGCAGGACGAGGTCTTCCCCGACCGCGAGCACTTCGGCCGGATCTTCTTCAACCAGGCCAACCTCTCGGCGAAGGGCATCCCGCAGATCGCCAGCGTGATGGGCTCGTGCACCGCCGGCGGCGCCTACGTGCCGGCGATGAGTGACGAGACGGTGATCGTGAGGAACCAGGGCACGATCTTCCTCGGCGGCCCGCCGTTGGTGAAGGCCGCGACCGGCGAGGTCGTCACCGCCGAGGAGCTCGGCGGCGGCGAGGTCCACGCTCGCACCTCCGGCGTCGTCGACCACCTCGCCGACGACGACGTGCACGCCCTCGCCATCGTGCGCTCGATCGTGGACACGCTGCCGCGTGGTCTCGACTCCGCTACACCGGCGGGCGCCGTCGAGGAGCCGCACGAGCCCCCCGAGAGCCTGTACGACGTGGTGCCCGGCGACACCCGGACGCCCTACGACGTGCGCGAGGTGATCCGCCGCCTCGTCGACGGCAGCAGGCTGCACGAGTTCAAGAAGCTGTACGGCGAGACGCTGGTCTGCGGCTTCGCCCGGATCTGGGGGTACGACGTCGGCATCGTGGCCAACAACGGCATCCTCTTCAGCGAGTCGGCGCTCAAGGGCGCTCACTTCATCGAGCTGTGCAACCAGCGGAAGATCCCGTTGGTCTTCCTGCAGAACATCACCGGCTTCATGGTCGGCAAGGAGTACGAGAACCGCGGCATCGCCCGCGACGGCGCGAAGCTCGTGACGGCGGTGGCCTGCAGCGTGGTCCCGAAGTTCACCGTCGTCATCGGCGGCTCCTTCGGCGCCGGCAACTACGGCATGTGCGGACGTGCCTACGACCCGCGTTTCCTGTGGATGTGGCCGAACGCCCGGATCTCGGTGATGGGCGGCGAGCAGGCGGCCAGCGTGCTCGCAACGGTCCGTCGCGACGGCTACGACGCCCGCGGCGAGGAGTGGAGCGCCGACGACGAGGCGGCGTTCAAGGCGCCGATCCTCAGCGCTTACGAGCACCAGGGCTCTCCCTACTACGCCACCGCCCGGCTCTGGGACGACGGCGTGATCGATCCCGCCGACACCCGGCGCACGCTGGGCATGGGTCTGGCCGCGACGTCCCACGTGCCGGTGCCCGAGCCCTCCTACGGCATCTTCAGGATGTAGGCGTGACCAACATCCGGACCGTGCTCGTCGCCAACCGAGGCGAGATCGCGCTGCGCACCTTCCGCACCTGCCGACGCCTGGGCATCCGCACGGTGGCGGTCTTCACCGACGTCGACCACGAGGCGCCGCACGTGCAGGCAGCGGACGACGCCGTGCGGGTCGACAGCTACCTCGACATCGAGCAGGTGGTCGCGGCTGCAGTCGCGAGCGGGGCCGACGCCATCCATCCCGGCTACGGCTTCCTCTCCGAGCGTGCGGCCTTCGCGCGGGCGGTCGAGGCGACCGACGGCCTGGTGCTCGTCGGCCCGAGCGCCGAGGTGATGGAGCGGATGGGCCGCAAGGACCATGCCCGCGAGATCGCGGTGGCTGCCGGCGTCCCGGTCGTCCCGTCGTACGCCGTGGAGGCCGACCCGGCCACGTTCGCCTACCCGGTGCTGGTCAAGGCCGCGGCCGGCGGTGGCGGCAAGGGCATGCGCATCGTGCGCTCGGCCGACGAGTACGCCGCGGCGACCGCCGCGGCCGCGCGCGAGGCCCGCAGCGCCTTCGGTGACGACACCCTGCTGGTCGAGAAGTACGTCGAGTCCGGGCGGCACGTGGAGGTACAGGTCCTCGCCGACACCCACGGCCACGTCCTCCACCTGTTCGAGCGCGACTGCTCCACGCAGCGACGTCATCAGAAGGTGCTCGAGGAGGCACCGGGACCGACCGTCGACCCCGACCTCCGCCACCGCCTCACCAGCGCGGCCGTCGAGCTCGCGCGCGCGGTCGGCTACACCAACGCGGGCACCGTCGAGTTCCTGCTCGACAGCGCGTCGGGGGAGTTCTACTTCCTCGAGATGAACACCCGGCTCCAGGTCGAGCACCCCGTCACCGAGCTGATCTGTGGCGGCCTCGACCTGGTCGCAGAACAGCTCCGGGTCGCCGCGGGCGAACCCCTCTCACTCGCCCAGGAGGACCTGGCGATCCAGGGGCACGCGATCGAGGCGCGGGTGTACGCCGAGGACTCGTTCGGCGGGTTCCTGCCCCAGGCCGGGACGACGAGCCTGGTGAGGTGGCCGTCCGGCGACGGGATCCGCGTCGACCACGCGCTGGACCCCGGCCAGGTCGTGAGCACGTCGTACGACCCGATGCTCGGCAAGGTCATCGCCCACGGCCCCGACCGTGAGAGCGCCCGTCAGGCCCTGGTGCGCGCGCTCGACGACACCGCGATCCTGGGCCTGACCACGAACGCCGGGTTCCTGCGGGCGCTGGTCGCGAGCGCCGAGTTCCGTGACGCGACCATCGACACCGCCTGGCTCGACCACCACGACGTGCCTCCACCCGACGAGAACGTGCCGCGGGTGATGGCGGCGTGGATCTCGGCGATGCTGGTGGCCACCGACACCGGACACCCGTTCCAGAGCGACGGCTTCCGGCCGGGGGCGGCACCCGCGCCGACCATCGTCGAGCTCGACCGCGAGGTCGTGGTCGACCGCCACCTCGGCACGGTGGACGGTGTACCGGTGCAGCAGGTGAGCGCCGAGAACCACGTGCTGGAGCTCGTGATCGACGGCCACACCGTGCGCGCGGTGGTCAACGTGCAGTCCGACGTCGTCGAGGTCTCCTACCGCGGGCAGCGGCATGTGCTGACCGGACCCGACCGGCTCGCCGACGCGGAGTCGGTCGGGGACGGCACGGTCGTCTCCCCGATGCCCGGCACGATCCTGGAGGTCCGGGTGGCGGAGGGCGACCGGGTGGACGAGGGCCACCTGCTGGGGATGATGGAGGCGATGAAGATGGAGCTGTCGTTGAAGGCGCCGTTCGCTGGCACGGTCGCGACCGTCAGCGCGGCCGTGGGTGACCAGGTGGCGCTCGGAGCGCCCCTCTTCGTGGTGCGGGCCGATGAGGCGAACGAGGGCGACGCATGAGCGAGCTGCCGATGCAGATGTCCCTCCCCGAGGTGCGCGGTCCCGTGACGATCTACGAGGTCGGCCCGCGCGACGGGCTGCAGAACGAGGCCACGCCGGTGCCGGTCGAGGTCAAGGAGGAGCTCATCCGGCGGCTCCTCGCCGCCGGTCTGCCGGTCGTGGAGGCGACCTCGTTCGTACACCCGCGCTGGGTCCCGCAGCTGGCCGACGCCGAGGACCTGATGGCCAGGCTCGGTGACATCGGCCGCAACCTCCCCGTGCTGGTGCCCAACGAGCGCGGGCTCGACCGGGCACTCGAGCTCGGCTGCCGCCACGTCGCGATCTTCGGCAGCGCCACCGAGACCTTCGCGCAGAAGAACCTCAACCGCTCGCTCGACGAGCAGTTCGCCATGTTCGAGCCCGTCGTACGCCGGGCCCGCGACGCCGGGCTCGACGTCCGCGCGTACGTGTCGATGTGCTTCGGCGACCCGTGGGAGGGGGCCGTGCCCGTCGACCAGGTGGTGGACGTCGGGCGCCGGCTGTTCGACCTCGGGGCGAGCCAGCTCAGCCTCGGCGACACCATCGGCGTGGGCACCGCGGGCCACGTCGAGGCCCTGGTCGACGCGTTCGCCGTGGCAGGCATGCGCCGCGGCGACCTCGCCCTGCACTTCCACGACACCTACGGCCAGGCGCTGTCCAACGTCCAGGCCGGGCTGCGCGCCGGCATCACGACGTACGACGCGAGCGCCGGCGGCCTGGGCGGCTGCCCCTACGCCAAGAGCGCGACCGGGAACCTCGCGACCGAGGACCTGGTCTGGCTGCTCACCGGACTCGGCATCGAGCACGGCGTCGACCTCGACGCCCTGGTCGCGACGAGCACCTGGCTCGCCGGCCACCTCGGCCGCCCGAGCCCCTCCGCGGTCGTCCGCGCCCTCTCGGCCTGACCCCCCACCTGTGGACAAATCCGATAGTCCGTGACGATCTGCAGGCTTTTCGACCAGAAAAGGATGCGGATCGTCACGGACTACCCCCTCAGGGCTGTGGAGGGAGGGCGGTCCGCGGCTGGCACAATCCCGGACATGAGCCGGAGGGTGTACGTGCACATCGGTGCGCCCAAGACCGGTACGACGTACCTGCAGGACCGGCTCGGTCGCAACGCGAGGTCGCTGGCCGCCCATGACGTCCACGTCCCGAGCCGGTCGCCGCTGGTGAGCACCGGGCTGTTCCACTTCCGGGCGGCCCTCGACCTGCTCGACCAGGACTGGGGCGGACCGCCGGGTCATGCGGCGGGCAGCTGGGACGTCATGGTCAAGCGGGTACGACGGCTCTCCGGCACCGTGGTCATCAGCCACGAGATCCTCGCCCCGGCCGAGTCCGAGCAGATCTCCCGCCTCCGGCACGACCTCAGCGACTGCGAGCTGCACATCGTCTACTCCGCCCGCGACCTGGCCCGGCAGGCGCCTGCCGGGTGGCAGGAGAGCATCAAGCAGGGTCGGCGCTGGAGCTACCGCCGCTACCTGAAGAAGGTGCGGAGCGGGAAGCCGTGGTTCGCCCGCGCGTTCGACCTCCCCACCGTCCTGTCCCGCTGGGGCACCGGCCTGTCACCCGACCGCGTCCACGTGGTCACCGTCCCGCAGCCCGACGCGGTCGCGGCGGACCCCGACCTGCTGTGGACGCGCTTCTGTACGGCGTTCGGGATCAACCCCGCGTGGGCAACCCGAGAGAGCACCCGCTCGAACCCCTCGCTCGGCAGCGCCGAGACCCAGGTGCTGCGGCGGCTCAACCAGCGCCTGTCCCGCGCTGTCCGTCGCGACGCGTCGTACGACGACCTGATCCTCGGCATGCTCGCCGAGGACACCCTCGCGGGGGACAGCGGGCACCCGATCCTGCTGCCGCCGAAGCTCCACGACTGGGCCACCGAGCGCGGCGAGGCGTGGGTCGAGTGGCTCGAGGAGAGCGGCGTCGACGTGATCGGCGACGTCGGCGATCTCCTCCCGGGGCCGCCGGCCGAGGACTTCCGTCATCCCGACCGGGTCCGCGCCCGGCCCCAGCTCGAGGCCGCGCTCGACGCCCTGGCCGCGATGACCCGCGAGGCGGCTGCGCGCCCCGATCCCGAGGCCAGGCTCCGAGCCCGGGTACGCCGGCTCCGCGAGGCCCGCCGCCGGTGACGCCGCCGGAGAGACGTCCCACCCCGGCCGAGAGCGCCGGCGTCGCCCGTGCCTGGGGCTGGGTCGCCCACCTGCGCACCGGCGGTACGACGCCCTGGTCGCAGTGGCAGGACCCCGCACCGCCCGCCGAGCAGGCCGGCCGCTACCTGCCCGGTGCCCAGCAGCTCGAGCTGCTCCGCCGGCTCAACCTCGTCGGCCCGCCGCCGCCCGGGCTGGCCGGCCGCGTCCTCACCGCCAGCGCCCCCGGGCGTGGCCTGCCCGACCTGGGCCTCGAGGGTGTCCTCCCGCCGTCGAGCTTCGGCTCTCCCCCGGTGGACCCCTCCCGGCTGGCCCCCGAGGAGCTGGTCCGGGTCGCCACGGCCCTCCTCGCCGAGGATGTTGTCGCGACGGGCACCCCCGGTGACCCACACCGGGTCAGGCTGCTCCGCCGTCACTACCGGATGCTGGGCGATCCCGAGCTGGCGCGCCCGATCCGCGAGGCGCTGATCGCCGACGGGCGCCCGCCGGGGGGTCCCTCGGCGACGGTCGTCGTGCTCGGGACCGGCCTCGACCGGATGCTCGCCCACGAGTGGACGGCCCGCTCGTTCGGCGCCGGCGTCCACCCGTGGCACGAGTACGTCGCCGGCGCACGACGCCGGGACTCCCTGTCGCCACGGCTCGACCTCGCCGCGGTGGCGCGGCACTGGGCCGACCGGGTCGGCAGCGGCCGGGTCCACGTGGTCGTGGACGACACCCGCCTGGCCGCCCGCCTCGCCGGCCGGCGCCGTCCGGTCCCCGACCTCACCGACCTGTCGGCCGACGCGGTCGAGCTCGCCCGGCGGACGGCTCCCGTGGTCGGCACCCTGGTCAGCCCCGAGCGCCGGTCGCAGCTGATGTGGCACCGCTTCCGCCCGACCCTCGCGGCCCACGCCGGCCCGTCGCTGCTCGTCCCGTCTCGTCATCATGCGTGGCTGGCGCGGTGCACCGCGGACCTGCGTCGACGGCTGTCGGCCGGTGGCTACGCTGTCCACGGCGACCTCCCCGAGCCGTCCGTGCGCCCGGGAGTCACTGCGCCCGACGAGGAAGGGGTGCTCGCGCTGGCGATGCGGGTGCTGCTCGGCCCTCCGATCGGTGCGCCGGTCGTCCCGGACTCGGCGAGCGCGACGGGGGAGGTGCGGTGACCAAGAAGGTCTACCTCCACGTCGGCACGCCCAAGACCGGCACGTCGTACCTCCAGCACGTGCTCTACCACAACCAGGCCCGGCTGCGATCCCACGGCATCAACTACCACGCCGACCGTTTCGACGCGCACTTCCTGGCTGCGCTCGACCTGATGCGGCTGCCCTGGGGCGGGATCGAGTCGCAGGCCATCGGCCGCTGGGACTCCCTCGCCGCCGCCGTACGTCGCTTCCACGGCACCTCGATCATCAGCCATGAGATCCTCGCCACCGCGTCCCGGGCGCAGATCGGGCACGCCCTGGAGAGCCTGGGTCACGGAGACGGCACGGAGATCCACCTCGTGCTGTCGGTGCGTGATCTCGTGCGCCAGATCCCGGCCGAGTGGCAGGAGAACGTCAAGCACCGCGCCGCGCTGAGCTACGGCCGCTTCCTCGCCCTGATCCAGGACCCCCGCCGTGAGGGACGGATCCCCACCTGGTTCTGGGGTGTCCAGGAGATCCCCGACATCCTCGACCGTTGGGGTCACGACCTGCCGCCCGAGCAGGTGCACGTGGTCACGGTCCCGCCGGCCGGAGGCTCGCCCGACCTGCTCTGGACCCGCTTCAGCGGCGCGTTCGGCCTCGACGGGCTGTCCCTCCAGCTCGACGGTGAACGGGTCAACCCGTCGCTCGGGGTCCCGGAGACGACGCTGATCCGGCGGATCAACCGCGCCGCGAACGAGGAGCTGGAGCCGGCGTTCTACCGACCGCTGGTCCGCGAGCTGCTCGCCCACCAGACCCTGTCGCGCCGCACCGCGAGCCCCCGGCTCTCCCTACCGCCCGACGTCCACCCGTGGGCGACGGCCCTCGAGGACTCCTGGATCGAGGAGGTCCGGCGGCGCGGCTACGACGTGATCGGCGACCTGGAGGACCTCCGGGGCGCCCCGCCGGTCCAGGAGTACGCCGACCCTGACCACCCCGACGAGGCGATGGTCGCGGGCGCCGCGGTCGACGCGCTCAAGGCGCTGCTGATCCACCACGCGCAGCTGCAGCGGAAGCTCGACCACCGCAGTGCCGAGCTGCTCGACACCCAGCGGCTGCTCGAGCGGTCTGTCCTGCGGCCGACGTATCGCTGGCGTCAGCGGACCGTACGCCGCCTGGAGTCGAGCGCCGCGGGCCGCTACGCCATGACGGTCTATCGCCGCGCGAGGGGCAGGAGCTCGCGGTCGGCATAACGACCGACCTGCCAGGTGAGGAAGCCGTCGGCCCCGGCGCCGACGAGGCCACCGACCAGCGGGATGCGGCGGGCGGCCGAGCCCGCGACGCGTTTGCCGGCCACCTTGGCCACCAGGTCGGCGGCGACCTCCGCCGAGATCACCCGGTCGAGACCCGGGTCGTGGGCCGGGGCCGTCGCCAGCGCCATCGGTGGTGCCGGGAGCTTCTGCGACGAGACCAGCCTTCGCACCGCGTCCTCACCGAGCATGCTCACCAGCACCGCGTTACGGACCCGAGGGTCGGTGAGGTCGTAGCCGCGCAGATGGGCGATGCCGGCGACCATCCGGCACTGGAGCAGGGCCAGCCCGGTGATGTTGGCGGGCACCAGGTAGGTCATCGTGGTCAGGCCGCCGAGGTTGGTCAGGAAGCCCTGGGCGCCGGCGTAGCGCACGTGGTTCTCGATCACCTCGTGGATCGCGCGGTCGACGTCGCCCCTCTGCTCCTGCAGCTGCTTGTCCGCGGCGGCAGCGGCCGGCGGGAGCGGCCCGACGCCGTGGATGGCGCGGTGCAGCGCCTCGCGGACGAACGCCGCGGTCAGCCCGGGAGCCAGCTCCGACAGGGTCGCCGGTTGACGACCCGTTCCACTCGTGGCCATGGCCCGATCCTACGTTCGGCCCCCCGACGACCCGAGGTGACTAGCGTGGGTGGGGTGCCGGTCGAACCACCCCCCACCGTGTGGGACTTCCCGCCGCCGTCACGGTTCCACCCCGACGACGACCTGGTGGCCACCGGCGCCGATCTCGAGCCGGGCACCCTGCTCACGGCGTACCGCCGGGGCTTGTTCCCGATGCCGGTCGGCGGGCCGCGGGCGCCGATGGCGTGGTTCAGCCCGGTCATCCGCGGGGTGCTCCGTCCGGCCGACCTGCGGGTCAGCCGGTCCCTGCGGAAGTCCGTACGCCGCTTCGAGGTCCGGGTCGACACCGCCTGTGCGGAGGTGATCGACGCGTGCGCCGACCCGTCCCGGCCGGCGGGCTGGATCGACGGCCAGATCCGTAGGGCGTACCTCCGGCTGCACGAGCTGGGCTGGGTGCACTCGGTGGAGACCTGGCGCGCCGGCCGCCTCGTGGGTGGCCTCTACGGCGTCTCCGTCGGCGGGCTGTTCGCCGGGGAGTCGATGTTCCATCACGAGACCGACGCCTCGAAGGCCGCGCTGGTCGGACTGGTGGGGCTGCTCGACGACGGCGAGGACCGGCTGCTCGACACCCAGTGGCAGACGCCGCACCTCGCCTCGCTCGGGGTCGGCCGGATGACGCGCGAGGACTATCTGCGGCTGCTACCGGGCCTCCTCCGGGCGCCGCTGCCGGCGTGGCCGTCGGCCCCGACGCAGCGTCCGGGATGACCGGCGATGTGACGTGCCCGGGTGGCGGAGGGCAGAGTGGGGCGACACCACCGATGGGGGGAACGCCAGATGTTCACCACGAAGGTCGCTGCGGCGGCTGCTCTGCTCGTCGTCCTGGGCGGGACCGCTGCCTGCGGCTCGTCGGGCTCCTCGTCATCGGCGAGCGCCGCCGGTCCGACGGACGCTGACAAGGCGAGCTTCTGCGACACGTTCCAGAAGCTGTCCGACAGCACCACGCCCAAGGAGGCGGCCGCGGCGTTCCAGAAGGTCGGCACTCCGAGCGACATCACCACCGACGCGCGCGCGGGCTACGAGGTCCTCGTCACGCACCTCGGCACGATGGCCGACAACGCCAGCTCCAGCGACCTGACGGCCATGGAGAAGAGCCTGAGCTCGACCGATCAGAAGGACGTCATCGCGTTCGTGACCTACCTGACCAAGGAGTGCGTGGGCTCGCTGCCCAGCGCCAACTCGTCCTGATCGTCCGACGCGACAGCCGGGCCTACCGGACCTCGCCCGGCCGGTCGTCGTCGGTCGTCAGCGGCCGCCCTGCGCCGTGCCAGGCGATCAGGCCGCCGGCGAGGTTGACCGCGTCGAAGCCCTGGTCGTTGAGGTACGCCGTCGCGGAGGCGGACCGGTGGCCCGAGCGGCAGACCACGAGGACCTGACCGGTCGGCAGCTCGGTGAACCGCTCGCCCAGCTCGCGCAGCGGGATGTGCACGGAGCCCTCGAGGCGCCCGGCCTGCCACTCGTCGTCCTCACGCACGTCGAGAACGACCAGCCCCTCCGGAAGCGGGTTCGGTACGCCATCGACGGCGGCGGTGGGGATGCGGGGTCCCGAACCTGTCGAGGAGTCCATGCCGCTACTTCAGCAGACGCGACATACGGCGGTCGGCCAGGGGCTTGCCGCCGGTCTGGCAGGTCGGGCAGTACTGCAGGCTGGAGTCGGCGAAGCTGACCTCCCGGACCGTGTCGCCGCAGACCGGGCAGGTCTGACCGGCGCGCCCGTGCACGGCGAGGTTGCTCTTCTTCTCGCCCTTGAGCTCGCTGGCCGCGAGCCCGCGCGAGCGACCCACGGCGTCGCCCAGCTCGTCCTTCACCGCGGCGAAGAGCCGGTCGAGCTCGTCGGCGGTCAGGCTGTTGGCCGGCTTGAACGGCGACATCTTCGCGGCGTGGAGGATCTCGTCGCTGTAGGCGTTGCCGATGCCGGCGATCGTGCCCTGGTGTCGCAGCACGCCCTTGATCTGGGAGCGGCCGGCGTCCTGGAGGATCCGGTCGAGGATGTCGCGGGTGAAGGCGTCGTCGAGCGGGTCGGGCCCGAGGCTGGCGATGCCGGGTACGTCGTACGGTGACCGGACGACGTACATCGCGAGGCTCTTCTTGGTGCCGGCCTCGGTGACGTCGAGGCCGCTCTCGTCGTCGAGGACGATGCGCACGGCCAGCGGCGACTTGGTGCTCGGACGCGGAGGGGCCGCCGGCACCTCGTCGCGCCATCGGATCCAGCCGGCGCGGGCGAGGTGGAAGACCACGTGGAGTCCGGACGCCTCGATGTCGAGGAACTTCCCGTGCCGGGTGACGTCGTCGACCAGCGTGCCCTCGAGCGCCTGCACCGGAGGGTCGAAGGTCTTCAACGCGCTGAAGGCCACGATGTGGACCTTGCCGATGGCATGGCCGTCGAGCCGGCCCTTCAGGTCGAGGGCCAGCGCTTCCACCTCGGGCAGCTCCGGCACCGCTCCAGTATGCCGACTCCCGGTGCGGCGTACCGATGACAGATCAGCGGAGGGGGGCGAGACTGGAGCATGGCCACCGCCCGTCCAATCCCGGCGATCGGGGAGATCTTCCTCGACGCCCGGGGTGGCGACCGCGCGATGCGGGTCTCCTGGCACCACGAGTCGGAGATGGTCGTGCTGTCGCTGTGGCGCGACAGCGTGTGTGCCGGGTCGTTCCGGCTGGCGGTCGACGAGGTCCCCGAGCTGATCGCTCTGCTGCGCGCCGGCCTCGACACGGCGTACGACGTCGCGCTGCACCGCCGCCACGCCTGACGCTCCCGGGGCTCGACGAGGAAGACGCGGAACAATGGGGTGACACGCCGGGCGAGTGTCCGCCTTGTTCCGCGTTTTCCGCCACCGGGCGGTGGCCACGTGTTGGTCAGTCCCGGGTGAGGAAGTCGGCGACGAGCCGGTTGAAGGCGTCCGCGTGCTCGATCTGGCTCCAGTGGCCGCAGCGGCCGAAGACGTGGAGCTCGGCGCGGGGGATGAGCTCGAGGAGCCGGGAGGCGTTTGCGAGCGGGATCACCCGGTCCTCGCGGCCGTGCACGACCAGGGTCCGGTGGGGCAGCCCGGCGATCGCCTCGTCAGGGGTCACCATGGCGTCGACCCAGCGCTGCCGGGGCGCGGGGAACATCGCGCCGTAGGACTCCTGGAACCCGGGCTGGATGCTCGCGCGGTATCTCACCTCGGCGAGCTCGTCGTCGACGAGCTCCCGGGAGTAGGCGAAGTAGTCGAGGATCAGCCGCATCGCCGCGAACGACGGCTGGTACCCCCACACGGCGTCGAGACCCTCGGTGATCGGGAACGGCACACCTACGCTGCCCATCAGGACGAGCCGGTCGACCCGCTCCGGGTGCCCGGCGGCGAGGGCCAGCGCGATCGCGCCCCCGAAGCTGTTGCCGACGATGCTCGCCCGCTCCAGGCCCAGCGCGTCGAGGAACCCGAGCAGCTGGTCGGTCCACGTGCGCAGGTCGTAGGCCTGCCCCGGAGGGCGCTCGGTGAAGCCGAACCCGACCATGTCGGGCGCGAGGACGCGGAGGCCCTCGGCCAGGGCGGGGATCGTGAGCCGCCAGTTGGCGTACGCCGAGACGCCCGGCCCCGAGCCGTGGACGAGCACCACCGGGTCGCCCTCGCCCGCCTCGAGGTAGTTCGTCAGTAGGCCGTGGGCACGGATCGACGCACCCACCTCGGGACGGGTCTGCATGCCTCCATTGGTGGGCGCCGGGTGCCGTTGGTCCCGGGCTGTTCCGCTGTCGCGAACGGGCCTCGCCTGGGTGTGACGGTCGTCGCACTCTGTCCGGGAACAGCAAGGCTGCGACGAGGAGGGCCGGTACATGCCGATCGCCACCGTGGACCCGACGGGCGAGGAGATCTTCCTGCCCGACGGTGAGACGGTGCTGGGAGGTCTGTTCGCCGCCGGCTACGCGTACACCATCGGCTGCCGGCGCGGCGGCTGTGCGGTGTGCAAGGTCGACCTGCTCGAGGGGAGCGTCACCTACGACCATCCGGTCGCGGACGAGGTGCTCACCGCCGAGGAGCGGGAGGCCGGCGTCTGCCTGACCTGCCGCGCGGTACCGGACACCGACATCGTCGTCCGGTTCCGTACGGGTTCCCTCCGTCTGGTCCAGCCCTGGCTGCGTGCCATCAACGAAAAGTCCCGGCTGCACGCCGCAGCCTCGGCACGTCAACCCAAGGAGTGAGATCGATGGGGATCATGCGGATGGGCTACGCCCACGTCCGGGTCACCGACCTGGCCGAGGCCAAGGACCACTACGCCAACACGATGGGCCTGTACCAGACCCTGGAGCAGGACGGGCGGGTGTACTACAAGGGCTGGGACGAGTGGGACCACCACTCCGTCGTCATCGAGGAGGGCGGCGTCGGGGTCGTCAAGTTCGGCTTCAAGGTGGAGTACGAGGCCGACCTCGACGTCATCGAGAAGAAGGCCCAGCAGTTCGGCCTCACCGTCGAGCGGATGAGCGCGGGTGACAACCCCGAGGTCAGTGACGGGATCCGGTTCATCACCCCGTCCGAGCACGTGATCGAGGTCTATCACGGTCAGACGCTGATCGGGACCGAGGTCGGCACCCACAACCCCGACGCGTTCCCTCGCCACCTGGTCGGGGTGGGTGTCCCCGCGCTGGACCACGCGCTGATCTTCGCCGAGGACGTGCGGTTGATGGAGAACATGTTCCGCGAGGTCTTCGACTACTTCCCGACCGAGCGGGTCCAGACCGACCTCGACGACGACGAGGCACACTTCATCGCCAGCTGGATGACCAGCAACAACCAGATCCACCAGATCGCCGTCCTGGAGGGCGAGCAGGCCAAGCTGCACCACTTCGCCTTCAAGCTCCAGGACTGGGCCGAGGTGGGCCGCGCCGCGGACATCATGACGATGGACGACGTCCCGATCGACATCGGTCCCACGCGTCACGGCATCACCCGTGGGCAGACGGTCTACTTCTTCGACCCGTCTGGGAACCGCAACGAGGTGTTCGCCGGCGGCTACCCGGCCTACCGCGACCGCCCCCTCAACAAGTGGACGCCCGACCAGATCGCGAAGGGCATCTTCTACCACGCTCGCGAGCTGAACGAGCGCTTCACCACCGTCTACACGTGAGCCGATACTGAGCCGCACCAGGAGAGCCACCACCATGTCGAGCCCGTCCGCCCCCACCGCCCTCCGGCGTACGTTGACGTACGCCGGGGCGCGGGCGGCGCTCGACGCGGCGGTGGCCCACGCCGAGACCATCGGCGTGCCCGTCAACGTCTGCGTCGCCGACCACACGGGCGACGCCCTGGCCACGGCGCGGATGGACGGCGCAGCGCTCCTGTCCTACTCCATCGCGGTCGACAAGGCCTACACCGTGGCGGCGTTCCAAGGCGTTCCCACGCACGACTGGTTCGACCTGATCAAGGGCGAGCCCGCACTGCGCGAGGGCATCGTGCACCGCGACCGGCTGGTGGTCTTCGGCGGCGGTGTGCCGGTCCGCGACGGCCGCGAGGTGGTCGGAGCCGTCGGCGTCTCCGGCGGCAGCGCCGAGCAGGACCGCGAGATCGCCGAGGCCGGCGCCGCCGCTGTGGGCTGACCGCCCGCCGTGACGCCCTGGCGACCACCCATCGAGAGGAGAAGAACATGACGCCCTTCATGCTGCGGGTGGCCGAGCTGGTCGACGCGGACGGTGACCCCGAGGTGACCCCGATGCCGCAGACCCGGATCAGTGAGCGGATCGCCACCGGCACCGGCGCGGACCGCCAGGTCGCCATCCGCTCCCTCGCCGAGCAGCTGGTCTGCGAGGCGAACGCCGTCCTCTCCGCGAGTGACGACCACCTCTCGCTGAGCGACGAGACGCTGCCGCACGAGCTGGCCTTCTCGGTCGGCTACCGGGGCCGTGCCGCGCGGGTGTCGACGACGTTCGAGAACGGCACCGCCGTCGGCCGCCTGGTCGGCGACGGCTTCGAGTCCGAGCTCCCGGTCGAGCTCGAGAGCGCGGACGCCCTGCCCGACCTGCTGATCCGGCTCCTCGTCGAGTCCGGTCTTCCGCATCACCCGGTCGCAGCCCTGTGACCACTGCGTCTCCGGTGACGCATCCCGCAAGTCCCATCCAGTGAAAGGGAGAGAGCCGTGCAGTTCGAGCTCCGAACCCAGGTCATCGAGCCTCAGCGCAAGACCTTCCAGCACCTGATCGACCGGTACGGCGACCGCCCCGCCTCGCGCTACGAGGAAGGCACCATCGACCTCCAGGCGACCGCGAACTACCACTACCGCCCGCTGTGGGGCCCCGAGATCGACATCTACAGCCCGGACTACTCGGTCCTGAAGCTGACCGACGCCTACTCCTACGTCGACCCGCGCGGCTTCTACTACGCGCCCTACGTCACCTCCCGGGCAGACATGCACGAGTCGTTCGCCGCCACGTTGAGCTACCTCGAGAAGCGCGGCATGTTCGAGCGGCTGCCCGAGGCCTGGCACACCCTCTTCGCCGAGGTCGTGCTGCCCGTGCGTCACTACGAGGCCGCCGCCCAGATGATCAGCAGCCACGCCGCCCGCTTCGGCTGGGGGACGACCATCACCCAGTGCGCGGCGTACGCGGCGTTCGACCGGGTGGGCAACGCCCAGCTGCTGTCGCGTGCCGGCATCTCGTTCGGTGGCGGCACGGCCGACTCGCTCGCCGAGGCCAAGCAGCTGTGGCTCGACGACGCGGCCCTGCAGCCCTTGCGCCGGCTCACCGAGGAGACCCTGGTCGAGCGCGACTGGGGCCTGGCGATGGTCAGGCTCGACGTCACGGACCAGCTGCTCTACGCGCTGCTCTACACCCATCTCGACGACGCCGCGATCGGGGCCGGTGCCGGCACCTACAGCCTCGTGTCACAGCACCTGTCCGGCTGGTTCACCGACCAGCGGCGCTGGCTCGATGCGCTGTACCAGGCGTGGACGGCCGACCCCGAGCGCGGTGCGGACAACACCGCCACGCTGCGGCGCATCGTCGCGGACGCGCTGGTGAGCGCGCAGGCCGCCCTGCTTCCGCTGGCCGAGAAGGCGGACGGGCTGGTGGTCGCGCAGTGCCGCGAGGCGCTGGCGACGGCGGTGGGCGAGACGCGGACGCGTCTGGCCGGGCTCGGGATCACAGAGGAGAACTGACATGACCGTGGACGCAGCCAGCCGCCCCGTCGGGGTCGACATCCAGGAGACCGAGCAGAACCGGGCCGTGATCGAGGCCATCGAGGCCGACAACGGCGAGGCCACCGTCAACCACATGCCCGGCCTGGTGCGGGTGACCTCGCCCGGCCGCCTGGTGATCCGGCGGGAGACGGTCGAGCAGCGGCTGGGGCGCGAGTGGGAGACGCACGAGTTCCAGCTCGCGATCGTCAGCTACTTCGGCCACATCAAGGAATGGGATGACGACGAGATCGTCATCGCCTGGGACCACTGACCACCACGACAAGGAGCACCGGCGATGACCGTCACCCCGAAGGCCCGCAAGCTCAGCATGAAGGAGCGCTACTCGGCGCTCACCCGTGACCTCGACTGGGACCCGTCGTACGTGTCCGAGGACGAGCTGTTCCCCTACACCACCTTCGAGGGGATCAAGATCCACGACTGGAGCAAGTGGGAGGACCCGTTCCGCCTCACCGTCGACTCCTACACCAAGTACCAGGCGGAGAAGGACCGCCGGCTGTACGCCGTGCTCGACGGGTTCGCCCAGAGCCAGGGACACCTCGGCCTGACCGACGCGTCGTACCTGAACGCGATGAAGCTGTTCCTCCAGGGTGTCACCCCGCTGGAGTACCAGGCACATCGCAACTTCGCCTACCTCAGCCGACACCTGAACGGCCCCGGCCCACGGTTCGCGTCGCTGTGCCAGAGCCTCGACGAGATCCGACACGCCCAGACCGAGATCCACACGCTGAGCAACTACAACAAGTACTACACCGGGTTCCAGTCCTACCTGCACCAGCACGACCGGGTCTGGTACCTCTCGGTGCCCAAGTCGTTCTTCGACGACGCGCTGTCGGCCGGACCGTTCGAGTTCCTGATCGCGATCGGTTTCTCCTTCGAGTACCTTCTCACCAACCTGCTGTTCGTGCCCTTCATGTCGGGTGCGTCGTTCAACGGTGACCTGCCGACCATGACCTTCGGCTTCTCGGCGCAGTCCGACGAGTCGCGGCACATGACCCTCGGCCTGGAGGCGATCAAGTTCCTGCTCGAGCAGGACCCCGACAACGTGCCGATCGTGCAGCACTGGATCGACAAGTGGTTCTGGCGCGGGTACCGGGTGACCGCGCTGGTCGCGCAGATGCTCGACTACATGCTGCCGCGCAAGGTGATGAGCTGGAAGGAGGCCTTCGAGCTCTACTTCGAGCAGCAGATGCTCGGCGGGCTGTTCCAGGACCTCGCCTACTACGGCATCACGCCGCCCAAGCACGTCGACAAGGCGATCCAGGAGAAGGAGCACCTCTCGCACCAGGCCTACTGGCTCCTCTACCAGTTCAGCCACGCGGCGTCGTTCACGACCTCGATCCCCAGCGACGAGACGCTCGACTGGCTGGAGGAGCAGTACCCCGACACCTTCCCGGAGTACCGGAAGCTGTGGGACAAGGAGAAGAAGAACGTCGCAGCGGGCGGCCGCCACTTCGGTCGCGGTCTGCCGGAGCTGTGCCAGGTCTGCCAGATCCCGATGGCGTTCACCGAGGCGGACGAGCCGTTCACGATCTGCCAGCGGTCGGTGGTCTTCGAGGGGGAGCGCTACAACTTCTGCTCCGACGGCTGCCAGGACATCTTCGAGCACGAGCCGGTGAAGTTCCGCCAGGCCTGGCTGCCGGTTCACCAGATCTACCAGGGCAACTGCGGCGGGGCCGAGCTCGGCGACGTCCTGAAGTGGTACGGCATGCAGCCCGGCGACGGCGGGGAGTACCTCGGCTCGCCGGACCACCAGAACTGGCTCCGCTGGCACGACCAGGCGGACCACATGGAGCTCGGGGAGGAGTGAGATGAGCACCATCGACAAGGTCATCGAGCGACCGGAGATCAAGAGCATCGGCGTCTACGACTTCCCGTCGCGCTCCGCCCAGGCTCTGTACGGCGACGACCAGCTGGTCCACGTCTGGTACGACGGCAACCCCTGGTTCTCCGCGGCTGCCTGCTACCGCGCACCGAAGGCGATGACCTTCGGGGACTTCTGGACGGCCCTGGTCGTGCCCTTCTTCGAGGAGGACCCCGACTGGCAGTCGTCGTGGACGCCGGCTGACTTCGAGTGGGGCCTCGACGGAGCCTCCTGGTCGCCCGAGGAGGACGCCGGCCTGGCGGCGCTCGGCGTCGGGCACAAGTCCGTCATCCGCATGGTCAAGAAGTAGGGTCCGGGCCCCGCTCGGAAGGGAGTGCCGCACGCCATGACGTCGTACACCATCACGGTCGAGCCGCTCGGTCGCGAGGTCGAGTGCGCCGAGGACCAGACCATCCTCGACGCCTGCCTGCGCAACGGCGTCTGGCTTCCGCACTCCTGTACTCACGGCACCTGTGCCACCTGCAAGGCGGAGGTGGTGGACGGCGACGTGGACCACGGTGCCTCCAGCGCCTTCGCCCTCATGGACTTCGAGCGCGACGACGGCAAGCTGCTGCCGTGCTGCGCGACGCCGCGCTCCGACGTGGTGATCGAGGCCGACATCGACGTCGACGAGTCGGTCGAGGTGTTCCCGGTCGAGGACTTCACGGGCACCGTCGTCGAGCTGTCCGACATCGCCGAGCAGACCCGGCGCCTGGTCATCGAGCTCGACCGCGACCTCCGGTTCAACGCTGGGCAGTACCTGAAGTTCACGGTCCCAGCGACCGAGGGGAAGCCCGCGGCCGACCGCACCTGGTCGATCGCCTCCCCGCCGGCCGAGCCCAGGCGGCTGGAGTTCCACGTCCGCAACGTGCCCGGCGGACGGGGCACGGACGGCTGGGTGTTCAGCTCGCTGGCCGTCGGCGACCAGGTGGCGGTGGCCGGGCCCTACGGCCGGTTCGTGCTCAAGACGCGCGACGACCGCCACGCGGTCCTGGTCGGCGGTGGCACGGGCGCCGCGCCCCTGAAGTCGATGATCCGGCACGCCCTGGAGGCCGGCGAGTACGACGGCCGGCTGACGCTCTACGCCGGCGGCCGCTCCCGTGCGTGGCTCTACGACATCGACCTCTTCCGGCGCCTGGCCAAGGAGCACTCGGACCGGTTCGTCTACCGCCCGTGCCTCTCGGAGGAGACCGAGGCGGACGTGGCCGCCAGCGGCGACGATCCCTCGGCGTACGCCTACGGGAACGTCACCGACGTCCTCGCCGCCGACCACGAGTCGCTGGCCGGCTGCGCCGGCTACCTCTGCGGGCCGCCGCCGATGGTCGAGGCCGCGCTCAAGACGATGATGGGCAAACGGCTCTTCCCGCGGGACATCTACCGCGAGGACTTCTTCAACGAGGCCGACCGGGCCGCCGGTGGCGTCAAGTCGCCGCTGATCAAGCGATGAGCGCCGTGACACACGTGCCACCGGGCCGCGGCGACGCCGCCCGGCCGGCGGACGACGACTGGACGGTCGCGTCGGTGCCCAAGGGGCTCGGGCACGACAGCCCCCACGCGGTCGGCAGCCTGCGTTCGGTCGGGACCGCCCTGGACGTGCTCGAGTGCTTCGCGATCGACGGGTCCCTCGGCGTCTCCGACGTCGCACGCAGGCTCGGCATCGCCAAGTCGACCGCGCATCGGCTGCTGCAGACACTCGGTACCCGGGGCTTCGTGGAGCAGGACGCCGAGAGCGGGAAGTACCGGTTGGGCATGCATCTCTACGAGCTCGGCCACCTGGCGCAGGCCCGCAACACGTTCCGCCACGCTGCTCTGCCGCACATGCAGCAGATCGCCGCCGCGACCGGCTACACGGTCAACTTCAGCGTGCCCGACGGCGCCGACGTCGTGTTCGTCGAGCGCATCGAGACCGGCGAGGGTGGCGAGCTGCTCGGGCACGTGGGCCGCCGGCTGCCCCTGCACGTCACCAGCTCCGGCAAGGTGATCGCCGCCTTCAACCCGGCGGTGGACCAGGCGCGCCGTACCGCCGGCTTCCCGCCGTACGCGCGACGGACGATCCGGACCGAGTCGGCGTGGAGCCGAGCCCTGACCGACGTACGACGCCAAGGCTTCGCCGTGTCGCACGGGGAGTCGTTCGGCGGCATGACCTCGATCGCCGTACCCGTGATGCAGCGGAAGGTGGCCGTCGCCAGCATCTCCGCCTTCGGCCCGACCGAGAAGATCACCGGCGACCTCGACCGGCTCCGGGTGCTCCTGGCCTCGGCCTCGCGCCGGATCGCCGCCCAGCTCCCCTGACAGAAGGAAGCCATCGTGACCTCCGACGACACCCAGGCCCGAGCGGCCAAGCTGCTCCTGGACGCCTACTCCAGCCGGACCCCCGTCGCACCCCTGACCGCGACGTTCGACGGTCTGACCATCCAGGACGCCTACGAGATCCAGCTGACCCAGATCGAGACCCTCGTCCAGGCGGGCCGGACGGTGAAGGGCATGAAGGTCGGTCTCACCAGTGCCGCCATGCAGAACCTGCTCGGCGTACGCCAGCCCGACTTCGGCCACCTCCTCGACGACTTCTTCTTCCTGGAGCACGAGCCGATCCCGCTCGGGTCCCGGTTCCTGCAGCCCCGGGTGGAGCCCGAGGTGGCCTTCGTCCTGAAGAAGACACTCTCCGGACCCGGGGTCACCGTCCACGAGGCGATCGCGGCCGTCGACTTCGTGCTGCCGGCCCTGGAGATCGTCGACTCCCGGATCGCGGACTGGAAGATCACGATCGTCGACACCGTCGCCGACAATGCCTCCAGCGGCGGCCTCGTCCTGGGCAGTACGCCGACCGCGTTGCAGGACGTCGACCTGCGGCTGGGCGGCTGCGTGTTCCGCCGCAACGGCCAGGTGGTCGGGACCGGCGCCGGTGGCGCGGTGCTCGGCTCGCCGATCAGCTCGCTGGTGTGGCTCGCCAACACCGTGGGCGCCCTCGGCACCGCCCTCGAGGCCGGATGGGTCGTCCTGCCCGGTGCCATCACCGCGATGCAGCCCGTGGCGCCGGGGGACACCTTCACGGCGACCTTCTCGGGGCTGGGCAGTGTCACCGCACGTTTCGCCGAGGACCCGACAGGGTCGGACAAGGAGAAGAGGGCATGAGCAGCACCGAGCCCGAGCGCCGTCGTACCCCTGGCAAGGTCGGGGCCGCGATCGTCGGTCCGGGCAACATCGGCAGCGACCTGATGTTCAAGCTGATCCGGCGCAGCGAGATCATCGAGCCCCGCTTCATGATCGGCGTCGACCCGACGTCCGACGGTCTGGCGCGGGCCGCGCGGCTCGGCCTCGAGGCGAGCGCTGACGGTGTCGACTGGCTGCTGGCCCAGGACGAGCTCCCCGACATCGTCTTCGAGTGCACTTCGGCCAAGGCGCACGAGGCGAACGCCCCGCGGTACGCCGAGGCGGGCATCCTCGCCGTCGACCTCACCCCGGCAGCCGTCGGGCCGTACCTCTGCCCGCCGGTCAACCTGGAGTTCAACCTCGACGCCCTCAACGTCAACATGATCACCTGCGGCGGCCAGGCCACCATCCCGATGGTCAAGGCGGTCTCCTCGGTGGTCGACGTTCCCTACGCCGAGATCGTCGCGTCGGTCTCGTCGCGCTCCGCCGGGCCCGGCACCCGCGCCAACATCGACGAGTTCACCGAGACCACCGCGGACGCCGTCTCCAAGGTCGGCGGTGCGGAGACCGGCCGGGCGATCATCATCCTCAACCCGGTCGAGCCCCCGCTGATGATGCGCAACTCGGTGTTCTGCGCGATCCCGGCCGAGGCCGGTGAACCGGGTGACCTCCAGGACCGTCTGCTCGAGTCGATCCACGCGATGGAGGCGACGGTGCAGGAGTACGTGCCCGGGTACCACCTGCGTGCGGCTCCGCAGTTCGACCACGCCCGCACCACCTGGAAGGGCATGGCGCGCGTGTTCGTCCCGATCGAGGTGCGCGGGCGGGGCGACTACCTGCCCGACTACGCCGGCAACCTCGACATCATCACCGCGGCTGCGGCCCGGGTGGGTGACCTGATGGTCGCGCACCGCCTCGGGATCGCGCCGACCTGGAAGTCCTCGGCCGACCTCGGTGACACCGAGGTCGCCGGGGCAGCACAGCCACGTACGCACGACGAGAAAGCAGGGGTGTGAGTCATGGGTGACATGGTCATCACGCCGGAACAGGCACCGACGGTCACCGAGGAGCTCACCGAGACCGACGTGCTCGAGCTGACGCCCACCGGCGACGGCCCGGCCGATCTGCGCATCACCGACTCCACCCTGCGGGACGGGTCGCACGCGATGAGCCACCAGTTCACCGAGGAGCAGGTCCGTGGCGTCGTGCACGCCCTGGACGCCGCCGGGGTGCAGGTGATCGAGGTGAGCCACGGCGACGGACTGGGCGGCTCGACCTTCAACTACGGGTTCTCGCTCGTGGACGAGTTCCAGCTGATCAAGGCCGCCGTCGACGAGGCCACGCAGGCGAAGATCGCGATCCTCATGCTGCCCGGCCTCGGGACCGTGCACCATCTCCGGCGGGCCTACGACTGTGGCGCCCAGGTGGCGCGCATCGCGACGCACTGCACGGAGGCCGACGTGTCGGTCCAGCACTTCGGTGAGGCCCGGAGGCTCGGCATGGAGACCGTCGGATTCCTCATGCTCAGCCACAGTGCGAGCCCCCAGAAGCTGGCCGAGCAGGCGCGGATCATGGTCGACGCCGGGGCACAGTGCGTCTACGTCGTCGACTCGGCCGGCGCGCTGGTGCTCAGCGACGCGCAGGAGCGGGTCACCGCGCTGCTCGACGAGGTCGGGCCGGACGCCCAGGTCGGCTTCCACGGCCACCAGAACCTCAGCCTCGGCATCGCCAACTCGGTGCTCGCCTACCAGGCGGGGGCACGGCAGATCGACGGCGCCCTGTGCGCCCTCGGTGCCGGAGCGGGCAACTCGCCGACCGAGGTGCTGGCCGCGACCTTCGAGCGCCTGGGGGTGCGGACCGGGGTCGACCTCGGCCAGGTGCTCAGCGCTGCGGAGGACGTCGTACGCCCCTTCATCCCGCGGCTGCCGTGGATGGACCGTGCCTCGATCACGCAGGGGTACGCCGGCGTCTACTCCAGCTTCCTGCTGCACGCCGAGCGCGCCGGCGAGCGGTACGGCGTACCTGCGCACGAGATCCTGCAACGGGTCGGCGAGGCCGGCTACGTCGGTGGCCAGGAGGACATGATCATCGACATCGCCCTGCAGCTGGCCGAGGAACGCGACCTGGGCGACCTGGCCGCGGTCGGGGCGCGCTGATGACCACCCTGACGTGGACCGAGGAGACGGTCGCCGACGAGCTGCTGTCCTGCGAGGCGCAGCGGCGGGACCGAGCCCCTTTCACCGACGAGTGGGACGGCCTGGACGTCGCGACCGGCTACCGGATCCAGGATCTCACCCTCCAGCGTCGGCTCGACCGAGGGGAGCGGCTGATCGGCGTGAAGCTCGGCCTGACCAGCCGTGCCAAGCAGCAGCGGATGGGGGTCGACATGCCGTTCGTGGCCTGGCTGACCGACGCGATGCTGCTGCCGACCGGGCTGCCCGTCCCGCAGGAGAGGCTGATCCACCCGCGGATCGAGCCCGAGATCGTGTTCGTGATGGGCTCCCGCCTCGAAGGGCCCGGCGTCGGGCCGACCGAGGCGATGGCCGCGGTGTCCCGCGTGTACGGCGGCGCCGAGGTGATCGACAGCAGGTACGCCGACTTCCGGTTCCGCGCCGGCGACGTGGTCGCCGACAACGCCTCGTCGGGGGCCTTCGTCACCGGCAGCATCGGCCTCCCGCCCGAGGAGCTCGACCTGAGCATGGAGGGGGTGTTGGTCGAGGTCGACGGCGCCGTCGTCGACTCGGCCACCGGCGCCGCCGTCCTGGGCCACCCGGCCGAGGCCCTGGCCCTGGCCGCCAACGAGCTGGCCGGCCGCGGCCTGGCCATCGAGGCGGGCTGGGTCGTGCTGACCGGCGGCATGACCGATGCCGTCTTCGCCCCGCCCGAGTCGTCGGTCGCCTGCCACTTCACGCACCTGGGGTCGGTCCATCTCCACGGTGGCCCGGCCCCCGACGGAGGCGCGTGATGCCGTTCATCGAGGTGACCCTCGTCGAGGGCCGCACCCCCGACCGGCTGCGGGCGCTGATCTCGGCGTTGACCGACGCCGCGTCCGACTCCCTCGAGGCGCCCCGGGACTCCGTGCGCGTCGTCCTACGAGAAGTGCCGGCGACCCACTTCGCCGCCGGCGGCGTGACCATCGCCGAGCGCTCCTCATCTGCCACGTCGTGAACCAGACAGGAGACAACCATGTCCACTGAGCCACTGCCGTTCTTCGGCCACATCATCGACAACGAGGAGGTCGAGTCGCTCGACGGAGCGCGCTTCGGCACCGTCAACCCCTGGACCCGCGAGACGTGGGCCGAGGTGGCGGCCGCGAGCAGCGCCGACGCCGACCGCGCCGTCGCGGCCGCCCGTCGGGCCTTCGACGAAGGGCCGTGGCCGAGGATGGGGCGCCACGAGCGCGCCGTCCTCATCCACCGGCTCGCCGACCTGATGGAGCGCGACGCGGAGATCCTCGCCGGGCTCGACACCACCGACATGGGCAAGCCGCGGACGCAGGCGATGCACGACGTCGCCCGGTCGGTGCTCAACATCCGCTTCTTCGCCGACCACCAGCGCGACAGCACCGCGGAGGTGATGCCGATGGACAGCGGCCACCACACCTACGTGGAGTACGCACCAGCGGGCGTCGTCGCCGCGATCTCGCCGTGGAACTTCCCGTTGATGATGGCCACCTGGAAGATCGCACCGGCCATCGCGTGGGGCAACACCTGTGTGATCAAACCCGCCGAGGACACCCCGACGTCGGTGGTGCACCTGGGCCGCTTGGCGGTCGAGGCCGGCTTCCCGCCCGGCGTCCTCAACGTGCTCAACGGCTATGGCGTGCCGGCCGGGTCGTCGCTCACGGAGGACCCCCGGGTCGACCGGGTGACGTTCACCGGCGAGTCCGGCACCGGCAAGGTCATCATGCAGGCGGCCGCCTCCCACCTGGCCCCGGTCTCGCTCGAGCTCGGGGGCAAGGGCGCGAACGTCGTCTTCGACGACGCCGACCTCGACAACGCGGTCCACTGGGCGGTGGAGGCGATCTTCCGGAACGCCGGCCAGGTCTGCCTCGCCGGGTCGCGGCTGTTCATCCAGTCGGGGCTCTACGACGAGTTCCTCGACCGGTTCCAGGCCGCGGCCGAGGCCCTGCAGTACGGCGACCCGACCGATCCCGCCACGCAGTTCTCCTGCCTGGCCAGCGAGGAGCACTTCCGCAAGGTCAAGGGTTACGTCGAGACGGTCGAGGAGGAGGGCGGGAAGATCCTCACCGGCGGGCTGGTGGGCGACGGGAGCTGGGCGGTCAAGCCGACCATCGTGGTGGACCTGCCGCTGGAGGCGTCGCAGTACTGCCAGGAGATCTTCGGCCCGGTGGTGGTGGTCAACAAGTTCCGGACCGAGGACGAGGTCGTCGGGCTGGCCAACGACACGCCGTACGGGCTGAACGCGATGCTGTTCACCGAGAACCTCTCGCGGGCACACCGCGTCTCGTCCCGCCTGCGGGCCGGCACGGTCTGGGTGAACTGCTTCTTCATCCGCGACCTGCGTACGCCGTTCGGCGGGGTCGGCGACTCGGGTGTCGGCCGCGAGGGCGGGAACTTCAGCCGTGAGTTCTTCACCGAGCCCAAGACCGTGGTGATGCAGATCGACCGCGGCTGAGTCCGGGCCCGGACGGGCCCTTCGTCCCTGGCGTGGGTGGTCGATCGTCAGAACCATGACGGGATGACGTCCGTGACCGCCACCGCCACCGCCGGCGACGGCGCGTCACCGGCGCAGCTGCACTCGGTGCTCTCGGCGCTGGAGGTCCTCGACTGCTTCATGACCTCCGACGAGCTGGGCGTCACCGAGGTGGCCCGGCGCCTGGGCGTCGCCAAGAGCACCGCACACCGGCTGCTGTCCACCCTGTGCGCGCGGGGGGTCGTGCAGCGCATCCCGGCCACGGGTCACTACCGGCTCGGGCTGCATCTGTGGGAGCTCGGCCAGCTGGTCCAGGACCGGGCGCCCGTGCGCCACCTCGCCCTGCCGCTGCTCGAGGAGCTCCGGCTCCGGACCGGCCACACCGCGCACCTGGCGATCGCGGACGGCCCCGACGTGGTGTTCGTCGAGCGGATCCAGGCGCTCTCGGGCATCGCCCTCTTCGGCGAACGTCAGCGCCGGGTCCCGCTCCACACCACGAGTGCCGGGAAGGCCCTGGCCGCCTTCAACCCGGAGAACTCCCGGGCCCGCGTGGAGGCCGGCTTCCCGGCCCTGACCTCCCATACGATCCGGTCGGCCGAGGAGTGGACGGCCTGCCTGGCGGAGGTCGTCGGCCGCGGCCTGGCCGTGTCCGACTCGGAGAACCTGACCGGCCTGGCCTCGATCGCCGCACCCGTCATCGACACCAGCGGCCTCGCCGTCGCGGCCGTCTCCGTGGCCGGCCCCTCACCGGCGATCCTCGGCAGCCTCGACCGCCATGCCCGCGTCGTCATGGTGACCGCCGCCCGGCTCAGCCAACGGCTCGGCGGCCGCGGCTGAGGGGTGGCTGTTGCGGAAAACGTGGAACGGTTCATCCCCCCGCATGGGCGTGTCGAGGATTTGTTCCGCGTCTTCTCGTCCGGACGGACCTGCCCACCGCCGCGTCAGCCGGTGCGGGGGCTCTCGACGTGACGGTCGGCGAGCTTGCGGAGGACGGGTACGGCGGCCTCGAGCACGGCGCGCTCCGCCTCGCTGAGGTCGGCCAGCTCGGCACTGAGCACGGACGCCGACTCGCTGCGCAGGGTGTCCAGCGTCTTCTGCCCGACCGGCGTGAGCACCAGCAGCAGGGCGCGGTGGTCGCTCGGGTCGCGGTCGCGCACCACCCAGCCGGCCTCGCTCATGATCTCCACGAGCCTGGTCATGCTCGGGGGTGACACGTTCATCAGCTCGGCGAGGTCACCCTGCCTCAGCCCTTCGGGGTAGCGCGCCACCGCAGCCAGGGCGGCGAGCCGTGTCGGTGTGATCCCGGAACGGGTCGCCGGCGTGCGCAGGTGGTAGGCGAGCCGGGCCACCTCGGTCCGGACCTCGGCCGCGAGACCGGTCAGGTCGGCGTCCGGCGGGTTCCCGGTCACGACCGCGCCACCTCGGGCTGCGTCGTACGCGGGTCCCCGTCGGTGTCGGGCCCCGCGGCGTCGCCCTCCGGCACACCCACCTCGGGCTGGGCGAAGTCGATCGTGACCTCGTGCTGGTCGTCGGCGTGGACGAACTTCCCGCCCATCAGCCACGACGCCACCGCCGCGATCAGGCAGGCCGCGATCGCGAACGCGAACGCGACGACCAGTCCGTCGTGGAAGGGCCCGGAGATCAGGGAGGGGAAGAACGAGTGTCCGGTGAGGTACGACGCGTCCGCCGGCCGGAGCTGGCTCAGCGCGTGGTCGCCGAGCAGCGACTGCACCGGGTTGTAGCCGAGCAGCGACGCGAACAGCACCGACACCGGCGGCAGGCCGGCGACGGCGTGCGCCTGGCCCGCCGGTACGCCGTGTGCGGCCAGGCCGTTCTGCATGGTGGCGGGCAGTGAGCTGGCCAGTCCCGCGATCATCAGCGAGAAGAAGATGCCGATCGAGAGCACCATCGAGGTGTTCTGGAACGTCGTGCTCATCCCTCCGCCGACGCCCCGGCGGTTGGCCGGGAGGGAGTTCATGATCGCCGCCCGGTTGGGCGACGCGAACAACCCCATCCCGAAGCCGTTGGCGAACAGCGCGGCCGCGAACATCCAGTAGGTGAAGTCCACCGGCAGCACGGCGAACCACACGAAGCTGGCCGCGGCGATCAGCATCCCGCCGGTCGCGAACCAGCGAGCGCCGTAGCGGTCGGACAGCCAGCCCGACAGCGGCCCCGCGACCAGGAAGCCCACCGTCATCGGGAGCATGAAGATGCCCGCCCACAGCGGGGTGGACTCGAAGCTGTAGCCGTGGCGCGGCAGCCAGATGCCCTGCAGCCAGATGATCAGGATGAACATCAGCCCGCCCCTCCCCAGGCCCGCGAGCAGGCTCGCCAGGTTGCCCATCGAGAAGGCGCGGATCCTGAACAGGTCGATGTGGAACATCGGGTGCTCGACCCTGGTCTCGATCACGCAGAAGACCGCGAGCAGGGCGACGCCGCCGATCAGCGATCCCATCACCCACGGGTTGCTCCAGCCCATGATGTGGTCGCCGTAGGGCTGGATGCCGTAGGTGATCGCGACCAGGACGGCGATCAGCCCTGCCGCGAAGGTGACGTTGCCCCACCAGTCCATCACATGGTGCCGACGCGGACTCAGGTCACGCAGCTTGAGATAGCCCCAGACGGTGCCGAAGAGGCTGAACGGCACCGAGACCAGGAAGACCAGGCGCCAGTCGATCGGCGCGAGCACACCGCCGATGACGAGGCCGAGGAACGACCCGGCGATGCCGGCGACCATGTTCAGGCCCAGGGCGAGCCCGCGCTGGTCGGCCGGGAACGCGTCGGTGATGATCGCGCTGGAGTTCGCCATCAGCAGCGCGCCCCCGACACCCTGCAGGAGTCGCATGATGATCAGGTAGAGCACACCTGCCGTGCCGGTCAGCCAGACGACGCTGAGAGCGATCGAGAAGAACGTGAAGATCGCGAACCCGGTGTTGTACATCTTCACGCGGCCGTACATGTCGCCGAGCCGCCCGAAGGTCACCACCAGCACCGCGGTGACCACGAGGTAGCCCATGATCAGCCAGAGCAGATAGCTGGAGTTGCCGGGCGTGAGTGGGTTGATCTGCAGCCCGCGGAAGATGTCGGGCAGGGCGATCAGCAGGATCGAGGAGTTGATCGTGGCGATCAGGACGCCGAGCGTCGTGTTGGACAGGGCGATCCACTTGTAGCGGGGACCGAGCGCTGCGAGGGTCGAGGACGTCATTTAGTTCAACAGTACTAACTGAATTCGGTGGCTGCCAGCAGGTGTCCAGATGTTCACCCGCGCGCCGGCCGCCCGTCGTACGCCGGTCACCGCGATACGGGAGAACGGACCCGTCGCTCCCAGGCGATGACCACGACGGGCTCCCCGGCCACGCGCTGGCCGGGGAGCCCGGCTGTGTCTCTGGTGGGGTCGTCCGCCCCACGGGAGCCCCTACTGGCCGCTCAGGCGGACGACCCGCAGGGGAGCAGCGGAATCTAGGGAAACGACTAGAGAGCCCGATACCGTCCGAGCATGGACCCGATCCGCAACCCGTACGCGCCCGGCGCCGGTCAGCGGCCGCCCGAGCTCGCCGGTCGCGACGCGCAGCTCCGGGCCTTCGACGTGGTCCTCGAGCGGGTGGCGAAGGGACGGCCCGAGCGCAGCGTGGTGCTGACCGGGCTGCGGGGTGTCGGCAAGACCGTGCTGCTCAACGCGCTGCGCTCGGCCGCCGTACGGCGCGGTTGGGGCACCGGCAAGCTCGAGGCCCGTCCCGACCAGGGGCTGCGCCGCCCGCTGTCGTCGGCGCTCCACCAGGCCGTGCGCGAGCTGGGGCATCCCGACGAGGACTCGGTCACCCACGTGCTCGGGGTGGTCCGGTCGTTCGCCCAGCGTGAGGCCGGGCCCGAGGCCCGGCTCCGTGACCAGTGGCACCCCGGCATCGACGCGCCCGCGGTGCGCGGGCGGGCCGACTCCGGAGACGTCGAGATCGACCTCGTCGAGCTCTTCACCGACCTCGGGGGGCTCGCCGCGGACCGTGGGCTGGGCGTCGCCGTCTTCATCGACGAGATGCAGGACCTCGGTCCCGACGACGTCTCGGCGCTCTGCGCGGCCTGCCACGAGATCAGCCAGTCCGGGCTGCCGCTGATCGTGGTCGGAGCCGGCCTTCCCCACCTGCCCGCGGTGCTGTCGGCCGCGAAGTCCTACTCCGAACGACTCTTCGGCTACCAGCGGATCGACCGGCTCGACCGCGAGGCCGCCGACCTGGCGCTCCGGTTGCCCGCCGAGGCCGAGGACACGGCGTACGACGACGCGGCGCTCGACGCGCTCTACGCCGCGACCGGTGGCTACCCCTACTTCATCCAGGCTTACGGCAAGACGGTCTGGGACCTCGCCCCGCGCTCCCCGATCACTGCCGCCGACGTCGCCGTCGCGGCGCCGGAGGCCGAGCGCGAGCTGGCGGTGGGCTTCTTCGGGTCGCGGTTCGAGCGCGCGACGCCCGGAGAGCGGGACTACCTCCGTGCCATGGCCGACGCCGCCATCGCGCTGTCGGACGGCGGCGAGCTGCTCGACGAGGTCGAGTCCGTGCCGACGGCCGAGGTGGCCGCGGTCCTCGGCAAGAAGCCGCAGTCGCTCTCCCCCGCCCGAGACGCGCTGCTGAAGAAGGGCTTGATCTACTCCGGGGAGCGCGGCCGGATCGCCTTCACCGTCCCCCACTTCGGTGCGTTCCTGAGGTCGCGATGACGAGAACCGAGATCGCACTCCGGTCACTCGTGCCCGAGGACGCCGCCGTGCTCGCCGCCTGGGGCGCGGACCCGGACTTCGTGGCGCAGGCGGACTGGACGCCGCGGACCCCGGCCGAGACGCTGGAGTTCTGGGAGATCCGCGTCCACCGGTCGCCCGATGACCTCGTCCGGCTGGCTGCGGTCGAGGGCAGCGAGCTGGTCGGGTACGTCGACCTCCACGGCGCCGACCCGAGCTGGCGCGAGCTCGGCTACGCCGTCGGTCCACGCAGCAACTGGGGACGCGGCCTCGGGACAGCGCTCGCGGCCGCCGGACTGGCTCACGGATTCGGGGTGCTGGGTCTCACCGAGGTCCGGGCCGAGGCCTACGCCGCGAACGAACCGTCCGTGCGCATCCTGCAGCGACTGGGGATGACCGAGACCGGTCGTGGTGAGGACGGTGAGTTCATGGGTCGGCCGACGCACCTCCGGGTCTTCGCGATCACGCGCGAGGAGTGGAGGCCGGTGGCTCAGACCTTCCGCCGGTAGCAGAGGTAGACCACGCCGTTCGCGTAGTGCTCGGAGGTCGCCAAGTCGTAGGTGCTGACGCCGGCGTCCTCGGTGAAGAGCCGTGCACCCGCGCCGCGGGTGGTCGGGTAGACGAACAGGTGCAGCTCGTCGACCAGGCCGTCCGCCAGCATCGCGCGGACGAGGGTGATGCTGCCGCTGACGTAGAGGTCGCCGACCGCGTCCTTCAGGGCCCGGATCCGGTCGGGGTGGTAGGGGCCGAGCACCTCGCTGTTGCGCCACGTCGGCTCGGTGAGGGTGCCGGAGACGACGTACTTCGTGGTGTCGTTGAAGAACGGCGCCCCTGGGTCGTCCTCGGCCGTCCGTGTCGACCAGGCGGGCTCGAACATCTGGTACGTCGTGCGGCCGAGCAGGATGCCGGCCGAGCGGCCCGTGACGTCGGACAGCGGCCCGGCCATGGCCGGGTCGAAGCCGAACTCGGCGGTCCAGGTCGGTGCATCGATGATGCCGTCGAGCGTCATGAACTCATGGACCAGGATCGCTCCCACGTCAGCCTCCCAGTGCACACGTCGTCGTCCGAGGACCACCACCCTAGATCGCGGCACCGGTCCCGGGAGGTGCGTGGGACGGTGAGGCGCATGGTCGCCGTCGGTGTGTGGACGTTGGCTCCGGAACGGCGGAGCCTGCAGCAGGAGCACGTCGAGGTCGTCGCCACGACCCGACCAGGGCACACGGAAACCGTCGTGTGGCGGCACCCGGTGGCCCGATCTCGTCAGAAATGGTGACGAATTCCGCCGAAACCAGGACACGCGGCCGATCGAGGTGTCACCGTTGTCACATCAGGAGCCCTGCTCCTGAGGGGGGCGGCCGACGGGGCCGTTCGAGAAATGGTCCGGGGGGACTCATGACACACTCCCAGCTCGCCGACGCGCCGACCACCGTGACGCGTCCCACCATCGACGCACCTGCTCGTGGTTTGCACCTCCTCGAGCACCCGCGGGGCCGGGGCTTCTCCGTGGTCAGCCGCCTCGCTCGCGAGGTCCAGGCACCCACCGAGGCTCCGCGCCACCGCCGCGAGGAGCAGGCACCGGAGCTGGTCCGCCAGACCGGCTGACCGTCCGCGCCGACCACACCCCATGGTGGCCGGCGCGGACTCCGGCCTGCCCGTCGGCGGTGTCGGCAGACGATGTCGCGCGGCCGCGCGACGCCGTCAGTGGTCGCGGTGCACGTCGGCCGCGGCCTGGATGCGCGCGACGTACGCCGTCCACCAGGCCTCGTCGCCCACGTCGTCCGCATCGCGGCCCGAGCGCCCGTCCATGAGCTCGCGCACGATGTCGCAGTGACCTGCGTGCTGCGCGGTCTCGGCCACCACCCGGACGACGAGGTGGCCGAAGGTGGTCCCACGCCGCTCCGCGGGCCACCACGCCACCGCCGCGGGCGCGTCGAGGGGTAGCAGGGCGAACGACTCGTCGCTGTGCTGCCAGGCCCGGCGGTACAGCCCGAGCAGGTACTCCCGCGACTGCTCCGCGGTCGCCCACATGTCGGCCGACTCCCAGACCGAGCCGTCGTCCTCCCACGGCAGGGGTACCGGTGACGGGCGGCCGACGCACGCCCCGAGGTAGCCCAGCTCGATCCCGGTCAGGTGCTTCACCAGGCCGAGCAGGTTGGTGCCCGACGGCACCAGCGGGCGGCGGACGTCGTACTCGGGGAGGCCGTCGAGCGACCTCACCACCGCGTCGCGACCCTCCTGGAGGTAGGTCTGGAGGTCGTCGGACAGGCTCATCGACGGTGCGTGAGGTCGGCGTAGTCGGGATGCTGGTCGATCCAGGCCCTGACGAAGGGGCAGCTGGGCCGGACCCGGAGCCCATCCGTGGCGCGCACGGCGTCGAGCTCCTGCCGGACCAGCGTCGAGCCGATGCCCTGCCCCTCGAAGGCGTCGTCCACCTCGGTATGGGTGAACGTGATGACGTCGTCGGACAGCTCGTAGGCGGAGAAGCCCGCGAGCCGGCCGTCGACGTAGGCCTCGAAGCGGCTCTCACCGGGGTTGTCGCGCACGGTCACGTCGCTCATGCGGCCACGCTAGCCGGGGCCGCCCCCCTCGGTGACGTGGGCGGGTACGTCGGGCACCGGCCGCCCGTCCGCCACGGCGGCGAAGCGGTCGAGGAGGATGCCCCACTCGGTGAAGCGCGCCCGCCCGGCCACGTTCCCGGGGGTCCAGCCGCCGTGCGCGAAGTGGACCCGCGACCCTGGGTGCCGGCGTCCGTGCGTCCTGGTGGGCTCGATCCGCACCTCGAGCGTGCTCGGGTGCTCGGGGTCCTGGGCGAGCGTGAAGGTCTGGGCGTAGTGCCGCGGTGGCTCCCAGACCGTCACCGTCCCCCAGGGGTACGTCGTGCCGCCGGCCAGGTGCATCGACGCCCGGCCACCGACGCCTCCGTCGATCTCGACCCGGTCGAGGCCGTCGGGCGCGTACGCCGGGTGCCACCACTCGTCGATCCGACGGGTGAACGCGTCGAACGCCTCCTCGGCGGTGCAGCCGAGCTCGTAGGTGAGCTCGATCGGGCCGGCCGCCTCGGTCGGTCGAGGCTCGACGCCCTCGGCGACCGGCTGGTGGAACACGAGACGGTTGTGGAACGGGTCGACGACCACCAGCACCCGGCCCCACTCCTCGTCGCGGATCCCGGGGCGCGCGTAGTCGTAGTCCCGGGCGTGGAGCTCGCGGTGGAGCGCCTCGATGTCGATGACCGGGATCAGCGCGGCACCTCCGGGGCTGGCGTCCCCATGGTGCTCACTGAGGTGCAGGCGGGCGGCGCCGCGGCTCACCTGGGCATAGAGCGGCGAGTGGTCGGCGTGCCCGCCGTGCTCCCAGTCGAGACTGAAGTCGAGGTAGTCGACGTAGAACTCGACGGCCTTGGTGCGGTCGAAGATCCGCAGGATCGGGACGGCGGGACCTGCGGGGGGTGCGGGCGCCGCCTCCCCAGGTGGTCGCGCTGCCAACGTGTTCCAGTCGCGTACGCCGTACTGGTGGGCGACGAGCTCGAGGGCCTCGCTGTGGCTGAGCGTGATGTCACGGGCGGCCAGCTCGGCCCGCAGCCGACGGGCCATGGACTTGGGATCGGTCATGACGCTGCTTCTCTCCGGCGGACAGCCGCGGCTGCGGCAACAGGGGCCTGCGTTGCCTGGCGGGTCCGCCCGGTGGGGGCGCATCACGAACAGGTGGTCGGTGCTGGGCATTCACCGTCCCCGGGTGTCCCGGGTGCAGGCGGCCGGCTGCCCTGGCCGTCTCCAGAGGGTAGACCGGGGGGAACCGGCGGTGGAAGAGTCGGTGAACGTGCGCGCGACCAGGCCCCGTCGCCGCCGATCCGGGTCATCGGTAGGCCAGACTGCACCCATGCGGCCGCAGGTCGTCGCCCACCGCGGCGCGAGCTTCGACAATCCGGAGCACACGTTGGGGGCCTACGTCCAAGCGATCCGGGACGGCGCCGAGGCCCTCGAGTGCGACGTCCGGCTCACCGCCGATGGGCACCTGGTCTGCGTCCACGACCGCAACCTGCGCCGTACGGCCAGCGCGAAGGGCCTGATCTCGACCATGGAGCTGGCCGACCTCGACCAGCTCGAGTTCGCGTCCTGGAAGAACCCGTGGGCCGCGCTCGACGACGAGGCCGGCGACCGCGACCCCGACCTCGACCGGGTCCTCACCCTGCGTCGCCTGATGGAGACGGTGGCCGAGGCGGAGAAGCCCATCGAGCTCGCGATCGAGACCAAGCACCCCACGCGGTACGGCGGCCTGGTCGAGCGGCGACTGGTCGAGGCGCTCGCGGAGTTCGGCTGGACCGGCCCTGACAGCCCGGTCCGGGTGATGAGCTTCTCCTACGTCGCCCTGCAGCGCATGCAGCGGTTGGCGCCGGACCTCCGGCTCGTGATGCTCATCGAGAAGGCCCGGCACTGGCCGATGCTGAAGCCGGTCCTGGAGGACGACTGGATCCTCGGCCCCGGGATCGACACCCTGACGCGACACCCGAAGTTCGGCCAACGGCTCCTCCGGACCGGCCGCGAGCTGCATGTGTGGACGGTGAACACCCATGACCAGCTGGACCTGTGCCGCTCGCTCGGCGTCCGGGCCGTGATCACGGACAAGCCGGCCCAGATGCTCGGTTGGCTCGAGCCGCAGCCGACGCCCTAGCCTCGGGACCATGGCGAAACGCTCCCGGACCAAGGCCCGTGACCGAGCGACCACCGACGACGCCGTCGGGCCGCGCGAACCGTGCCCCTGCGGCTCCGGCAAGCGCTACAAGGCGTGCCACGGCTCGGCCGGCGGCGCGTTCGTGGCCCGGCCGTTCGAGGGACTCGCCGCCGAGCGCGACCTAGTGGCGCTGCGGGAGTTCGTGCCGTCCGCCACCGCTCCGCTCCGGGTCGGGGACCGCACCGTCACGCTCGGGTCGCTGCTGCCGATGGCCGCTCCGGCGATGGTGCGCGACAGCGGCGAGGTCTGGCTGGGTCTCCAGGTCCGACACTCGTTCGGTGACCCCTCGCGCGACCTGGCGGCAGTGCTGGAGAAGGCGCTCGCGGCGGACGAACCCGGCGTCGTCGGGCTCGTGGACCCGCCCGGAGCCGGCGTACGCCTGCAGGACCTGGTGACCGACGAGCCGCTCGAGATCACGGTGCACCCGGGCTTCGAGTGGTGGCTGGACGACGTGGCCGAGCAGGACGCCGCGATGGCCGAGGCGCTCGAACAGGCGAACGTGGCCGTCGCGCCGTCGGCCCGGCTCACCTCCGTCGAGGCGGCGTACTGGATCGACGCCGGGCCCAAGGAGCACCTCCGGTGGGTCCTGCCGTACGCCGAGGCGCCGCTGATGGACGCTCTCGCCCGGCTGCACGCGTCCGGCGACGACGTCCTGGTCGAGGACTCGAAGCTGGTCGGGATGTTCCGCGCGCACGGTCTGGTGGTGCCGGTCTGGGACCTGCCGTCGGGCACCGGCGCCGAGGCTCTCGAGGAGCCGGTCGCCGCCCTGCACGAGCGCCTCACCGCACTGCTCGACTCACCACAGGACCTCGGCCCGCGGGAGCGGTCCGCGCGCGTCGAGCTGGCCAACCGGCAAGTGACCCTGCGCTGAGACACGCGGATGCGCGCCGGGTTGAACCCGCTCGTGACGTTCGCTACGGTCGGGGACGGCCCGGTCGTTGTTGCCTCCCCCGTCAACAGCGACCGGGCACCTTCATGTCCGGGGCACTCGCTAGAGACCGGCGCCGCCGCCGGTGACGCTCGCCGCGTGGACGGGGAGCTCGACACTCTCGGGATCCTTGGGGACCGGCTCGAAGTCGGGACCACCGAACGTCTTCGCGGTCGGGGTCAGGAACCACACGAGCATGCCCACCAGCGCGAGCAGGCAGGCAGCACCGACGATCATCATGAACATGACGACCACCTTTCATCTCATCTTCCACGCTAGGCCGCAGCGACCGGATCCGCATCGGCTCAAGGGCACGAGGGGGGTGGGACTTCCGGCCCGTCCCTGACGCCGTGGGCGACACCTCCGGCCGCGACCTTCCCTCGTGTCACTCCCGTCCCAGCCATGTGGCACTTCCGGCACTTCCCAGGCGTTGCAACGGCTGAGAAGTGACGGGATACCCGGTGAGCCGGGTATCCCGACGGCGCCACAGCACGCGAAAGGCAGGAGGCACGGCGGCGCAGACTGGGACCTCCGGCCCCTTCCCGACGGCTCGGTGGGGGAGTAGGCAAGGCCCATGACTCTGACGACACCCAGCACCCTCGAGATCGCCCAAGCCGCGAGCCTGCGCCCGGTCTCCGACGTCGCCGCTGATCTCGGCATCGACGAGAGCCACCTCGAGCACTACGGGAGGGGTGTCGCCAAGATCGACCTGGCCGCGTTGGACGTGCCGTCGGCCAAGGGCGGCAGGGCGAAGTACGTCGTCGTCACCGCCGTGACGCCAACCCCTCTCGGCGAGGGCAAGACCACCACCTGTGTCGGTCTCACCCAAGGTCTGGTGGCGCGCGGCGCGAAGGCGGTGGTGACCCTGCGGCAGCCGTCCATGGGCCCGACGTTCGGGATCAAGGGCGGAGCTGCCGGTGGCGGTTACAGCCAGGTCGTGCCGATGGAGCGGATCAACCTCCACCTGACCGGCGACTTCCACGCCGTCACCGCGGCCCACAACCTGCTCGCGGCCGCGGTGGACAACGACCTCCACCACGGGAGCGCCATAGGCCTCGACCCCCGCCGCGTGACGTGGCGACGGGTGATGGACGTGAACGACCGGTCGCTGCGCAACCTCGTGATCGGCCTCGGCGCCCGGCAGGACGGCGTACCCCGGGAGAGCGGGTTCGACATCACCGCGGCCAGTGAGGTGATGGTGATCTTGACGCTCTCGACGTCGTTGCGCGATCTCCGGGAGCGGCTCGGACGGATCGTGGTCGGGAGTACGGCGGCCGGGCAGCCGGTGTCGGCCGAGGACCTCGGCGTCGCCGGGGCGATGGCGGTCATCCTCAAGGACGCGCTGAAGCCCAACCTCCTGCAGACCCTCGAGGGTGGCCCGGCCCTGGTGCACTGTGGACCCTTCGGCAACATCGCCACCGGGACCTCCTCGGTGATCGCCGACCGGATCGCCCTGTCCCATGCCGACATCGTCGTCACCGAGGCCGGGTTCGGGGCCGACATGGGGGCGGAGCGCTTCTTCGACGTCAAGTGCCGGGCCGAGGGCCTGACCCCCGACCTGGCCGTGGTCGTGACCACGGTGCGCGCGATGAAGGCGCACTCCGGCCGCTACGACATCCGGCCGGGCAAGGGCCTGCCCCCGGCCATGCTCGACGAGAGCCCGGATGACGTCACCGCCGGGCTGCCGAACCTGGCGGCCCACCTCGGCATCGTCCGCCGCTTCGGGGTCACCCCGGTGGTCGCGATCAACGCCTTCCCCGAGGACCACGACTCGGAGCACGAGGTCATCCGGCAGCTGTGCGCGAGCCTCGGGGTGCGCTGTGCGGTCACCCGGCACGTGTCTGGCGGGGGCGTCGGCGCCGCCGAGCTGGCGGAGCTGGTCGAGGAGGCGCTCCAGGATGGGTCGGAGTTCCGGTTCCTGTACGACCTCTCGGCCCCTCTGGTCGAGAAGATCGAAACCATCGCCACCCAGATCTACGGCGCGGACGGGATCGACCTCGCGCCCGCGGCGGCCCGCGGGCTCGCGGACTACGAACGGCTCGGCTTCGGCGGGCTGCCCGTGGTCATCGCCAAGACCCATCTGTCGATCAGCTCCGACCCGACGCTGCGCGGCGCCCCGACCGGCTGGCGGCTTCCGGTGCGCGAGGTGCGAGCCGCGACCGGGGCCGGCTACGTGTACGCGATCTGCGGCGACATGCGGACCATGCCCGGGCTGCCGGCGCACCCGAACGCCCAGCGGATCGACCTCGACGCCGACGGCAACGTGGTGGGGCTCTTCTGACGGGACGCCTCGGCTCACCCGCCACACGAGTCCCAGCCGCAGGGCACTCCCGTCACTTCTCAGGGGTTGCAACGGCCGAGAAGTAGCGGGATACCCGGTGAGCCGGGTATCCCGACAGGAGCGCAGACCCTACCGGGCGTCGAGGAGCGCCTCCACCCGGGCAGCGACCTCCGCATCGACCTCGGCATCGACCTCGACGACCTTCGTCCGGCTGGTCGCACCGGTCACCAGGCGCACGTCCGCCCGTCGTACGCCGAGGGTCTCGGCCAGCGCGCGGAGCGCGGCCTCGGTGGCCTTGCCATCCGCCGCCCGTTCGGCCACCCGGACGACGAGCGCGCCGTCGTACCGGCCGCCGACGACGGTCCGCCCGGAGCCGGGCTTCACCCGGATCGCGACACGCACGCGCTACGGCCCGTAGCGGGGTCGCCCGCGCAGGCCGAAGCTGGAGAAGCCCTGGCGACCGGGCCGAGGCGGAGCCAGTCCTGGGACCGGACCGCTCGGCTGCGAGTCGGGGTCGTAGCCGACGCCGAGCAGGGTGCGGGTGACGTGCTGGCTGCTGTCGAGCAGGTCGTCGAGGGCGCGACCGGTGTGCGCGGCGCTCACGGTCTCGAGGGGCGAGCGGTCGAAGAGCGACTCCAGGACGGCGCGCCGCAGGAGCTCCTTCAGGAACGACGCGGTCACGCCGTCCGTGCGCTCGATGACCGTCTCGGTCTCGGCGTCGGAGAGCTGCAGCGGGACCGAGCGACCGTAGAGGTCGAGCAGCCGGCGGCGGGCGTCCGCATCGGGCAGGTCGATCTCGACGGCGACGTCGACCCGTCCGGGGCGGGCGGCGAGCGCGGGCTCGAGGAGATCGGCGCGGTTGGTCGTGAGGACGAACAGGAGGTCGGCATCGCCGGCGGCGCCGTCCATGGCGTCGAGGAGGTCGAAGAGGACCGAGCTGGACCCCGGGCCGAAGCTGCGGTCCTCGGCGACCAGGTCGACGTCCTCGAGGACGATGACCGCCGGCTGCAGGTCACGCGCGAGCTCCGCGGCCGAGCCGATCGCGTGGAGCGCCCGGCCGGTGAGGATCAGCCGGGTGTAGTCGGTCATCTGCCCGATCAGGTATCGCGTGGTGTGGGTCTTGCCGGTGCCGGGTGGCCCGTAGAGCAGCAGCCCACGCTTCAGGTGCTGACCGGCTGCCAGCAGCGCCTCCCGGTGTGCGACCACGCCCAGCGCGTGCCGCTCGACCCGCTCCAGGACGATGTCGGGAAGGATCACGTCGGCCCGCGCGGTGAGCGGCACCTCGCCGAAGGCGAGGGACACCCCGCCCATCGGCGTCAACGAGACGTCGATGACGTGTCCGCGATAGACGTTGAGCCGGCTGCGCAGCTCGTCGAGCTCGGCGTGCACGGCCTGGGCCTCCTCCACCGGCAGTCCGGCCACCTCGACCCGCAGCGCGTTGGTGTGCTCCGACGGACCCACCACCATGACGACGTAGCGGCCGCGCGCGTCCTCGACGAGCAGCGCCGCGAGGAGCAGGCACGCCAGCGTCGAGCCCGGCCCGTTGGGCAGGTCCGCGAACGCCGGCGCCGACAGCCGGAGCGGCGGGATCCCCTCCCCGGTCACGAGCTGTTGGAGGGTGACCGGTTCGTAGTGGGGAGGCAACGTGATGCCGTGCACGGCCGACGCCCGCCCCGGCTCGGCCGTCCACGCGTCGAGAGCCGTCTGCAGGTTGACGTGCTCGAAGGCGGGGAGAGCGCGGGCCACGACGGACGTCTCGCGCCCCTCCACGCCCAGATGGTCGGAGACGAGGGTCACGACCTCGTTGCGATCGCGGTCGTCGAACCGGTCGGAGTGGACCCACGCCAGGAACGAACGAAAGGCGAGCGCGAAGTCCCGTGCCTCGCTCTCCGAAGGACCTGCCATGTCGCCTCCTGGTGACCCGTGACCGCCGAGATGGCGACAGGCTCCGGACGATAGCCCCGGGGCGGACGTCATCGCGAGCGGTATCCGGCGGTGTGCTCCGCTCACAGCCAACGACGCCGGGGCCGCGTCCCACGCCTGAGCGGAACTCCAGGCGCAGACCCCTGGCCCTGATCGTCGGTACGGCGGTCCCTGTGGGCCACGGCGTGTGGCTCCGGCGACGGGAGTAGGAGCGCGTCTCCCGGGGTGGCACCACCCTCGTCGGCCGCACCTCCCGGCAGGGCAGCGCGTGGCTGATCCTGCGCGGCGATGCGCTGGCGCGGCTGATCTCCACCTCCGAGCCAGGGGTCGAGCCGGTGGTGTCGGCGAACGGCCTGCACGTGGCCTGGGTGACGTCGCGCACCCTCCGGCGCTTCAACCGCTACGCCACTGAGGCTATCTTCTCCGTCCATGCGTACGACGTGGCGTTGGCGCCCGGGCCGGGCACCGGCCCTGGCCACCGGAGCGCTGCATCCCCGCGCGATCACGGGCAAAGACCAGTGGCCCGGTGGCATCAGCTGGTCGACCACCGGCGACAGCAGCGGTCCCGCCGCGTTCGGACGGATCGACGCCACCGGGGTGACCACACGTGTCGGTCGCGTCCCCCAAGGACAGGGAGGCCGCTGGGGCCCGGACGGATCGGCGTACGTGTATCAGCCGTTCACGAAGGGGTCTCTCGCCCCGCCCGTGGTGTGGTCGGGCCGCAGGGCGGGTCCGGCTCGACGTCCACCCTGCCGTCGCCGTCGTGGGCTGGGAGTCAGCGCGCTCGGTGGTCTTACGGACCGGCCACCGGACCACGGTGCTGATCCGGTGTGATGCGCGAACGGGTCGGTGCGAACGGGCAGGCCTGGCGCTGCCCCGAGTGATGCTGCCGCAGTACCGTGGTCAGCCCAGCGGCTCGCGCGAGATCGGGCAGCTCATGCAGCGGGGGCCGCCGCGGCCGGAGCCGAGCTCCGAGCCGGCGATCCGGAGCACCTCGATCCCGGCGTCCTCGAGTCGGTCGTTGGTCTCGTCGTTGCGTTCGTAGGCGACGGCCACCCGCGGCGCGATCGCCAGGGTGTTGTTGCCGTCGTCCCACTGCTCCCGCTCGGCGGTGACCGGGTCGAGGCCGGTGTCGATCTGGTGCAGGGTGTCGATCCCCATCGCCTTGGCGGCGGCGATCAGGAAATGCTCGGCCTCGGCGACGTTCAGCTCCAGCGGGTCACCCTCGCCGTCGGCGACGGTGACGGCGTACGCCGTCAGGGAGTCGGCGACATTGGGGTACATCACGATCTTGTCGACGTCGACCATCGTGCACACGGTGTCGAGGTGCATCGTGGCCCGCTCCTGCGCGATCGGGACCGCCAGCACGGTGTGTGCCAGGCCGGACCCGAACACCTCGCGGGCGAGCTGCTCCGCGCCGGCCGGCGTCGTCCGCTCACCGACGCCGATGGCCAGGACGCCCGGCGCCAGGAGCAGGACGTCGCCACCCTCGACGTGCTCGTTGCGCCAGCCGTGCAGGGCCGGCGTACCGGCGAAGCGCGGATGCTGGGTGTAGATCAGCTCCGTCAGCTGCGTCTCGCGGGCTCGTGCCGGCATCGCGAGCGAGGTGATCGTGACCCGGTCGCGGATCCAGACCGAGGAGTCGCGGGTGAAGAGCAGGTTGGGCAGCGGGTCGATCAGGAAGTCGTCGGAGGGCAGCAGCGAGGTCACCAGACCGAAACCTCCGCGCACCTCGTCGTTGCGGACGCCGGCCGTCAGGTGCGCGGCCAGCTCTGCGGGCGACGCCTCGTGGAGCATCGGTCCGAGCCAGGCGCGCATGGTGTCGCCGAGGTGGAGGCTCGACAGCGCGGTGGTGATCGCCTCGTCGCGCGCCTCGGCGCTCGCCATGGTCTCGGTGAGGAGGTCCATCAGGTAGAGCACCTCGACACCGCGCTCACGCAGGGCCGCCGCGAACGCGTCGTGCTCGTCCTGGGCGCGGGCGACCCAGGGGATGCCGTCGAAGAGGAGCCGGTCGTTGTTGCGGGGGGTGAGCCGCTTCAGCTCGTCGCCGGGACGGTGGAGCATGACGGTACGGAGACGCCCGACCTCGGAGTCGGCGCCGTGCGCGGGGCGGCCGCCGGTGGCGGGGTTCGTCGACATGGCCCGCACTCTAGGGTGCGGACGCGTCCGGGGTCACCCCGTGACGATCTGGTACGCCGTGAGGCCGGCGAGCAGGAAGCACACGGCCGCTCCGACGTAGTGGATCGTCGACAGTCGCATGTGCTGGAGCAGGAAGCGGCCCGCCACGACGGCGAGCCCGGAGACGGCCAGCAGCGCCGCCCACGCACCGATGAACACCGAGAGCGCGTCGTGGAAGCGGCCGACCAGGCTGATCGTCAGCAGCTGCGAGAGGTCGCCCCACTCGGCTGCGAACAGAACCAGGAAGCTGGCACCCACCGCGGCGAGGCCCGACTTCGGCGAGGTCGCCTTGGCGGCGTACTCCTCCTCCGTGCTCGCCTCCTGGGCGTCCGCCTTGGGCGCCTCGCGCGCCAGCAGGATCCCTCCGGCGAGGAAGATCAGGCCGGCCACGACCTCCACGAGCGTGTGGGGGAGATAGGTGACGACCTTCCCGACGGTGACGGCGATGAGGGTCTGCACGAAGAACGCGAGACCGACGCCGACCCACACCGCCCACGGCTTGTAGCGGGTCGCCAGGACCAGGGCCGCCACGAACGTCTTGTCGGGGAGCTCGACCAGGAAGATCGCGCCGAACGAGACGGCGATGACGGCGAGATCCACCCGTCGAACCTACCGGGAGGCTTTCGCGCGTCGTTCACGCCGGACCCGTTGTCAGCGTCGACGGCCGGGTGTAGGCAGGGTCTCGGGGTCGACCCACCACACCGAGGGAGCACACGATGGCCAGGTTCGAGCACTACGACCAGGGAACGCCGAGCTGGGTGGAGCTGATCACGCCCGACCAGGCGGCGGCTCAGAGCTTCTACGGCGCGTTGTTCGGCTGGTCCTTCGACGACTACGACATGGGCGAGATGGGTCACTACGTCATCGGCACCGTCGAGGGTGACGACATCGCGGGCGTCAGCGGCCAGATGCCGGGCATGGAGGGCCATCCGGCGTTCTGGGGCGTCTACCTCGCCGTCGACGACGTCGACGCGGCGACGGCGAAGGTCGAGGCAGCCGGGGGCAAGGTGGAGGCCGGCCCGTTCGACGTCAACGAGAACGGGCGGAGCTCGGCGCTCCAGGACCCGACCGGTGCTCGGGTCAACCTCTGGCAGGCCAAGCAGTCGATCGGGACGCAACGCGGCAACGAGCCGGGCACCCCGATCTGGAACGAGGTCATGACCCCCGACATCCCCCGGGCCACGCAGTTCTACGCCGAGGTCCTGGGGATGGGCTCGCAGACGTCGCCCATGGGCGACCAGACCTACACCGTCCTCACGAACGTGAAGGGACGCATGGTCGGTGGCGCCATGAACCTGCCGATGGAGGGGGTGCCGCCCCACTGGAACGTGTACTTCAACGTCGAGGACGTCGACGCGACGGTGGCGAAGGCAGTGGAGCTCGGTGGCCAGGTGGTGGCGCCCGCGTTCGACGTCCCCGACGTGGGACGCATGGCCGTGCTGGCCGACCCGCAGGGCGCGATGTTCAACCTGATGGCGGGCGACACGACCGACGCCGGCACGTGACGACCTCCGCGCAGGGATACCCGGCTCACCGGGTATCCCTGCACTTCTCGGCCGTTGCAACCCCTGAGAAGTGACAGGAACCCGGGTACGACGGGACTGACGTGGCTGGTGTGACCACGGCGGCCGTGGTCAGCCCGCGCGGAACGGGTCGGCGGGATACACGCCCAGCACCTTCACCTCGGTGGTGAAGAACTCCAGCTCCTCCAGCGCGCGCTTGACCGGGAGGTCGTCGGGGTGCCCGTCGACCTCGGCGAGGAACTGCGTGGCCGTGAACTCGCCACCGACCATGTAGCTCTCGAGCTTGGTCATGTTCACGCCGTTGGTCGCGAAGCCGCCGAGCGCCTTGTAGAGGGCGGCAGGGAGGTTGCGCACGTTGAACACGAAGCTGGTGACGACAGGCCCCTCGGTGGCGGGCGGCTGGATGAAGTCGCGCGAGAGGATCACGAACCGCGTGGTGTTGTGCTCCTCGTCCTCCACGTCGTCGAGCAGGACGTCGAGCCCGTAGATCCCGGCTGCCATGGGCGGGGAGATCGCCGCCTGGGTCAGGTCTCCGGCCTCCTCCACCTCGCGGGCCGCCCCCGCGGTGTCGCCGGAGATGATGGGCAGGAAGCCGTGCTCGCGGATCACCCGCCGGCACTGCCCGAGCGCGTGCACGTGGCTGTGCACGGTCTTCACGTCGTCGAGGGTGGCGCCGGGGACGCCGAGCAGGGCGAAGCGGATCCGCAGGAAGTGCTCGCCCACGATGTGCAGCGGCGACGTCGGCAGGAAGTGGTGGATGTCCGCGACGCGCCCGGCCAGCGAGTTGTCGATCGGGATCATCGCCAGGTCGGCGTCGCCGTTCTCGACGGCGGCGAACGTGTCCTCGAAGCTGGCGCAGGCCACCGCTTCCGCCTCGGGATGGCGCTCCTGGCAGGCCAGATGGGAGTTCGAGCCGGGCTCGCCCTGGTAGGCGATGCGGTGGGGGTGGCCCGGACCGGACGTCGTGCTCACGCGCGTCAGTGTTCCACGGCGTCCCGGCGCGCGGTTAGGCTCGCTCATCGTGTGGATCCTCGACGTCGTCACCCTCCTGGTCGCCCTGGCGGCCGCGGTGCTGGCCGTCGTCGCACTGCGCCGACAGGCTGCCGTACGCCGGGGCCCCGCCACCGAGGCGCTGCCCGAGGACGTGCACGGGCTGCGCCAGGAGGTCGCGGCGCTCCGTGCCGAGGCCGGTGACGCGCTGCGCCATCTCGCGGTGGTGCGCTACGACGCGTTCGGCGACATGGGCGGACATCTCTCCTGGTCCCTCGCCCTGCTCGACGACGCGGGCAACGGCGTCGTGCTGACCTCGATCCACGGCCGCACGGACGCCCGCACCTATGCCAAGAACGTCAGCGCCTGGACCTCCCAGCAGCAGCTGTCGCCCGAGGAGGAAGAGGCGATCGCGCACGCGCGACCCGGCTGATACAGCCGTCCCCGCAACTTCGGGTCGTCCCCGGCTGTGCCACCGCCAGGACCACGGGGAACAGGGGTGCCGACATGGCCACCACGCACGCACCGCACGCGACGGACCGGCCCGACCCGGGCAGCGACGTGCCGGCGCACCGCTGGCGCCGCCGTACGACGATCGCGGGCACCGCGGTGGCCGGCGCTCTCGCCGTCTCGCTGCCGTTCGTGCTCGGTGGCGACATCGCGACGTCACGGCACGGCCGGGTCGGACGCTCCCGCCGGCGTCAGCGCCTCCGCGCGGCGACGTGACCGGCGACGTGGACGGCGACGGCATCGACGACGCCGTGTCCCTCACCCGGGCCGGGGTGCTCCGCGTCGCGCTCGGCTCGGGTACGACGGTCCGCCACCGCATCGCGGGCAGCGCCCCGGCGGTGGAGGGGCTGGTCGACGCCGCCGCCGGGCGGCTGGTCGTCACCTCGCGCCGCGCCCGCGACCTCCCGGGGCGGGACTGGACGGTGTGGCGCGTGGACGACGGGGCCGCCCTCCGGGTGCCGCTGCGCGACCGGGCGGTCATCGGGACCCTCCCCGACCTCGCCACCGCCTGGATCGCCGACGGCACCCTCTACGACGGCACCCTCGACCCCTTGCAGCACGGTCACGACCGGGTGGTGGTGCTGGCCCGGTCGTGGGTGCGGGTCGACGGCCGGCTGTCGGCGACCGGTGCCGGCGTCCGCTGCTGGGACCGAGCCACGGCGGGCACGCCGGTGTCCTGCGAGGCCGGCCAGGAGTGGGCCTACGACGCGGGCCGGCACGGCAACCTGCCGGCCCTGCTGCCGGCCGATGACGGCCGGCTGGTCGGGCCGGACGGCGTCACCTTCGACAGCGGCGACTCGTGGTCGCTGCACGCCGCGAAGCCCGCAGGCCCGGTCGAGTCCCTGCACGTCGACCTGGTCTTCGCCGGTCAGGGCACGACCGAGACCATCCGGGTGCCGCCGGGGTGGGGACCGAGCGTGTTCCGATCACCCGTACGGCTGGCCACCGGCACCGAGGCCGTGCTCCTGAGCCAGGAGGGCGGCGACTCCGACTCCTGGCGCCTGTTCACGTTCGCGGCCGGTCGGGTGCAAGAGGTCGAGACGCGCGGACCGGTCGCTCTCGGCGGTGGGTTCACCGCCGATGGCAGCACGGCGTACCGCTCCTGGATGTCGGCCGACGGGCACCTCTTCACCCGCATCGGCACGGCTGTCGCGGGCCACTACCGCGTCTACGCCTGGGACGACGACGGCGTCGGCCCCGGTGGCGCCCCGGTGCTCCGGTCCCGCGACCTGGGCGTCGTGTGCCTCGACGAGACGCTCGGTACGTACGGCACCTGCGCCGAGTGACGGGGTCAGCGCGGCACGCGGACCAGTACCCGGCCGTGCCGGCAGATCATGTGGAGCTCCCGCCCGGCCCCGAGCGGGTCGCCGTCCAGCTGGCGTGGGGTGTCGCTCGCGGCCCGGACCGAGACGGTGCGACCGCGCATCCGGGTGATGGTCTCGTCGGTCCGAGGTCGTTTCGCGAGCACCCTGAACGCCAGCGGGACCCAGGAGAGGAACCGCTTCGGGTGCAGGAGGACGACGTCGAGCAGGCCGTCGTCGATGGCGGCGTCGGGCAGGAGGGGCATCCCGGCCTGGAGGTAGCCGACGTTGCCGACCACCACGGTGCGCGCCCGGTGGGAGGTGTACTCGCCCTCGTCGATGGAGATCTCCAGCCGAACCACCGGCGACATCAGCGCCTTCAACCCCGACACGACGTAGGCGAACCAGCCGACCTTCTGCTTGAACTGCTCGTTGACGCCTTCCATCATCGCCGCGTCGAGACCCATGCCGGCCATCACCATGAAGTAGGTGTCCTCCATGTCGTCGCCGGACACCTCGACCAGGTCGATGGCCCGGTCCTGGCCGCTGAGGGCGACGTCGATGGCCGCCCGGAGGTAGAGCGGGATGTCGAGGTTGCGGGCCAGCAGGTTGCCCGTGCCGGCGGGGATGATCCCGACCGGGATCCCGGTGCCGGCGAGCTCGGCACACACCTCGCGCACCGTGCCGTCGCCCCCGCAGACGAGCACCAGGTCGGCCCCGGCGATGGACGCCGCCTCGGCCATCCCGGTCCCGGGGTCCTCGACCGTCGTGTAGTGCCAGACCGGCGCCGACCAGCCTGCCCCGGCGGCCATCGCACCCACGGTCGCGCGGAACTGCTCGACGTCGTCGATCTTCGAGGGGTTGACGATCACCGCGAGCCGCCGCTCCGAGGGGACCGCCTCGGTCAGCGGCTCGGCGGTCTCGGCATGGCTGTGGGGCAGCGGGCTGTAGAACGAGAGCCACAGCAGTACGACGCAGGCGCCGAGCAGCCAGCCACCGATCACGTCCGTCGGGTAGTGCCGCCCGAGGAACACCCGGTCCAGGCCGACCACCAGCGCGAGCAGCACGGCGGCGACGTACACCGTGCGGCGCGGGCCGGGCTTGCGCACGAGCATCGCGGCGATCACGATCAGGACGCCGGCCAGTGCCGCGGCGCTCGAGGCGTGGCCCGACGGGAACGACTTGGAGACGAGCTTGGCGACGGGGTCCTGCCACGTCGGGCGGTCCCGGCCGTAGAACAGCTTGACGCCGGTGGTGAGCAGCGACGCCGACATCATCACCCCGACCGTGAAGACGGCGGCCCGTCGGTGTCCGCGCACGAACAGCGGTACGGCGATCAGGGTCGTCCAGACCGTCATCCCGATGGTGCCGAACAGGATCTCGATGTCGCGCAGTGCGGTGTGCAGCCCGGATCGGCCCGAGGCCCAGTGCTCGGCCGATCGGCCGAGGTCGTCGAGGCCGTTCAGCGGGGCGCGCTGCAGGTGGACCAGGAACGCCAGCAGCACGAACAGCGCAGCGCACACCCCGGCCCAGGCCAGGGTGACTGTGCGGGGGCGGTCGAGCACGGGCGTCAGTATGCCGGGAAGCCAGGGGGCTCACCCCACCCGCAGCGGCGTCACTGATGTGCTGACACTCACGCCGCGTGGATAGCCTGGGGAGATGACCTGCCTCATCACCCGCAGCTTCGGAGGACCAGCATGATCGACCCCAAGGTGCTGCGTGACGACCCCGCCCGGGTGCGGGCCGCGCAGGCCAAGCGCGGTCTGGCCGACGAGGTGGTCGACCGTGCGCTGGCCGCCGACTCCGCGCGCCGCGAGGCGATCTCCGACTTCGAGCTGAAGCGGGCCGAGCAGAAGCAGCTCGGCAAGCAGATCGCGCAGGCGCACGGTGACGAGCGCGCCGACCTGCTGGCCCGCACCAAGGAGCTCGCCGCCGAGGTCAAGAGCGCCGAGGCAGCCCAGACGGAGGCCGAGGAGACCTGGCGCTCGGCGCTGATGGAGATCCCCAACCTGGCGGCCGACGAGACGCCTGCCGGCGGCGAGGACGACTACGTCGTCCTCGAGACCGTCGGCACGCCGCCGGAGTTCGACTTCGAGCCTCGCGACCACGTCGAGCTGGGCCGGATGCTCGGCGCCATCGACCTCGAGCGCGGCGCCAAGGTCTCGGGCTCGCGCTTCTACTTCCTGACCGGCATCGGCGCTCAGCTCGAGTTCGCCCTGATCAACATGGCGATGGACCAGGCCCGCAACACCGGCTTCACCCAGATGGTGGCACCGTCGCTGGTCAAGCCGCGTGCCATGGAGGGGACCGGCTTCCTGGGCCAGGCGGCCGACGACGTCTACCGGATCGAGGGACAGGACCTCTACCTCGTCGGGACCTCGGAGGTGCCGATGGCGGCGTACCACTCCGATGAGATCCTCGACGCCGCGCAGCTGCCGCTGCGCTATGCCGCGTTCAGCCCGTGCTTCCGCAAGGAGGCCGGCTCTCACGGCAAGGACACCCGCGGGATCTTCCGGGTGCACTGGTTCGACAAGGTCGAGATGTTCGTCTACACCACGGTCGAGGAGTCGTACGCCGAGCACCAGCGCCTGCTGGCGTGGGAGAAGGAGTTCCTCGACAAGCTCGAGCTCTGCTACCGCGTGATCGACGTGGCGGCCGGCGACCTCGGTCTGTCGGCGCAGCGGAAGTTCGACTGCGAGGCCTGGATCGCCAGCCAGGGCCGCTACCGCGAGCTCACCTCGACCTCCAACTGCACCGACTTCCAGACCCGGCGGCTCGATACGCGGGGACGCTTCGAGAACGGTGAGATCGGCCCCGTCGCGACCCTCAACGGCACCCTGTGCTCGACCAACCGCCCGATCATCGCGCTGCTGGAGACCCACCAGCAGGAGGACGGCTCGGTCCGGGTGCCGGAGGCGCTGCGGCCCTACCTGGGTGGGCTCGACGTGCTCAAGCCGGTCACCGCGTGACGCGTCCGTGTGAGAGGGCGGCGGCGTGGCGGTGAAGGACTGGCACCCGCGGTTGGTCGCGCTCGATATCGACGGCACGCTGCTGAAGTGGGTCGAGGGCGTCGGCACGACGTACGAGCAGATCAGTCCACCGGTGTACGCCGCCGTGCACCGGGCCCGGGCAGCGGGCGCCCACATCGTCCTCGCCAGCGGCCGCTCGCCCCACGGCATGACCCGAATCGCCGACCTGCTCGACCTGCACACCGACGGCGAAGAGCCGCTGTGGGTGGTGGCGAGCAACGGCGCGGTGCTGTTCCGGTACCCCCCGCTCGAGGTCGTGCACGAGGAGACGTTCGACGCCGCCCCGGCCGTCGCGGCGGTGCTGGAGCACCACCCGGCCGCCCTGGTGGCGGTCGAGGAGCGGGGGGTCGGCTACCGCGTCAACCGCCCGTTCCCGGCGGGCGAGCTGAGCGGGGAGATGGTGCTGGCCGAGGTCGAGGACCTCGTCTCGCTCCCGGTCAGCCGCGTCATCATCCGCGACCCCGACGCGACCGCCGACGACTTCGTGGCGCTCGCGGCCCGGCTCGGGCTGCACGGCACCGACTACGTCGTCGGCTGGACCGCGTGGCTCGACCTGTCGCCGGTCGGCGTCAGCAAGGCTTCGGGTCTGGCGTACGTCGCGGGCGAGCTCGGCGTCGACGCCGCCGACGTGCTCGCGATCGGTGACGGTCGCAACGACATCGAGATGCTGCGCTGGGCCGGGCGCGGGGTGGCCATGGGCCAGGCCGTCGACGTCGTACTGGAGGCCGCGGACGCGGTGACCGACACGGTCCACGACGAGGGCGCCGCGACCGAGCTCGGCCGGTGGTTTCGAGACGGCGCCTCCGGCACCTCCTCACGCCACGGGTGCGAGGTGGACGAGCGATGAGCGTGCCACGGCTGGTCGCGACCGACCTCGACGGCACCCTGCTGCGCTCCGACGGCTCCGTGTCGGCGCACACCGCGTCGGTGTTGAGCGACGTGCTCGACCGGGGCGTGGAGGTCGCGTTCGTCACCGCGCGCCCGTGGCGGTGGATGTCGGAGCTCTGGGCATACGTCGGGTCGCGCGGCCTGGCGGTCGTGTCCAACGGTGCGCTCCTGCTCGACGTCGCAACCGGGCAGCCGCTGGAGGTGCACGGCATCGAGCCCGAGGTGGGACTGCCCCTCGTGGACGCGATCCGGACGCGGGTCCCGGGGTCCCAGTTCGCGATCGAGATGCTGGCCGGGATCTCGCTGGACCCCGACTACCGCGAGCCCGGTCACGCGCCGCCCGGCAGCCCCCGCGGCGACCTGGCCGAGCTGTGGGACGCGCCGGTCCTCAAGCTCCTGGTCCGCAACGCCGGCGTGGATCCCGCGACCTTCCGGGACGGCGTGCTGGACGCGGTCGGTGACCGGGCGACGGCGACCTGGACCATGGACGGGTTGATGGAGATCAGTGCCGTCGGGGTCACCAAGGGAGTGGCGCTGGCGCGCCTGTGCGAGCTGCGAGGGGTCGAGCCGCACGACGTGGTGGCGTTCGGCGACATGCCCAACGACCTGGCGATGCTGGCCTGGGCCGGTACGTCGTACGCCGTGGCGAACGCGCACCCGTCGGTGCTGGAGGCGGCCGACCACGTCGCGCCGGCGAACGACGACGACGGGGTGGCCACGGTGCTCGCCGCGGTATTCGGGCTGTGATGTGATGTGCCCGTGATCCGGATCGGACGACGCGCCCTGGCCGCCGCGGTGACCACCGTGGCGCTGCTCGGCGGGCCGGTCGCGAGCGAGCCGGCTCAGGCCGGTCCGGCCGAGCCGTCCTGCCCGAAGACGACGCTCGACCAGGACATCAAGCGGGCCGACGTGGTCTTCCGCGGTGAGGTCAAGAAGGTCCGCCCAGCCCACGGCGCCGGCCAGGACCGCACCCGCACCTACCGGGTCCTGTCTGACCGGGTCTACCAGTCCTCGCTGGTGCAGCCATCGGTCGTGGTGACCGCGAGGGTCGGCACGCGCTGCGCCCTGCCGACCCTGACCCAGGGTGCGCGCTACATCTTCTTCGTGACCGAGCAAGGGTCGTTGCTGATGGCCGGACCCGGGACCGCCCGCGCGACCACGAAGCTCACCGCGCAGGTCGTGAAGCGGCTGGGCACCGGTGCCCAGCCCGAGCCCACTCCGCCCGCCACCGCGGAGTTCACGCGCGTGGCCCACGCGGACCCGCCCCCCCTCTCGCGCCTGCTCGCACCCGGGGCGGCGCTGCTGATCATCAGCCTGCTGGGCCTGCTCGTCGTCGGCCGCCTGGGCCGGCGTGCGCCGGGCTAGACCGAACGGTCAGAGGTACATGCCGCCCTGGCCGCTGCCGGGGTCACCCTCGGACGCCTGCTGCGGCATCCCCGGGCGCAGCCCCTGGCCCTGCTGACCCGGCACCCCACTGGGCAGCGCGCGCCGCATCTGCTCGAACTGGGCGCGGGCCGAGACCTGCTGGGCGTAGATCGCGGTCTGGATCCCGTGGAAGAGCCCCTCGAGCCAGCCGACCAGCTGGGCCTGGGCGATCCGCAGCTCGGCGTCCGACGGCGTGGCGTCCTCGGTGAAGGGGAGCGAGAGCCGCTCGAGCTCCTCGACCAGCTCGGGAGCCAGCCCGCTCTCGAGCTCCTTGATCGAGGAGCGGTGGATCTCCTTGAGGCGGTTGCGGCTGGCGTCGTCGAGCGGCGCCGACTTCACCTCCTCGAGCAGCTGCCGGATCATGCTGCCGATCCGCATCACCTTCGCCGGCTGCTCGACCAGGTCGGTGAGCTCGCTGAGGTCGTCGCTCTCGGCCTCCTCGGACGGCTCGACGGCGTCCGCCGGAACGGCGACCGGCTGGCCGTCGGGGCCGACCACGATGACGTGCTGCTGTCCGGACTGCTGCTCGCTCATCCCCTCAGCCTACAAACGGCCCCTGGAGACGCTCAGGCGACCAGCACGATCTTGCCCGTATGGCCGCCGCTCTCCATCCGGCGATGCGCCTCGGCCGCCTCGGCGAGCGGCATCGTGGTGTCGACGATCGCCTTGATCGTCCCGTCGGCCACGAGCGGCCAGACGTGCTCGGCCACCGCCCGGCAGATGGCGGTCTTCTCGCCGACCGGCCGGGCGCGCAGCGTGGTGGCGACGATCGCGGCTCGCTTGCGCATGAGCGCGTTGAGGTCGAGCTCGGCCTTCGTCCCGCCCTGCATCCCGATCACCACGAGCCGGCCCTCGAGGGCCAGGGCGGAGATGTTGCGGGCGAGGTACGCCGCTCCCATGTTGTCGAGGATCACGTCCGCGCCGTGCCCGTCGGTCGCCTCACGCACCACCTCGACGAAGTCCTGGTTGCGGTAGTCGATGGTCACGTCGGCTCCCAGCCCGGCGCAGAAGGCGAGCTTCTCGGCCGACCCCCCGGTCGTCAGCACGCGGGCGCCCACGGCGGTGGCCAGCTGGATCGCGAACGTGCCGATCCCGCCGGCGCCACCATGGACCAGGAAGACGTCGCCCGCCCGGAGTCCGGCCACCATCATCACGTTGGACCAGACCGTCGCCGCGACCTCGGGCAGAGCCGCCGCGGTCACCAGGTCGACGCCGTCGGGCACCGGCATCACCTGGCCGGAGGGCACCGCGACGCGGGTGGCGTAGCCACCGCCCGACAGCAACGCGCAGACCCGGTCGCCGACCTCGTGCCCGGTCACGGAGGCCCCGACCGCTGCCACGGTGCCGCTGCACTCCAGGCCGATCACGTCGGAGGCGCCCGGGGGCGGGTTGTAGTGCCCCTGCCGCTGGAGCAGGTCGGCGCGGTTCACGGCCGTCGCGGTGACCTCGATGAGGACGTCGCCCGGTCCGATCTCGGGATCGGGTACCTCGGCGTACTCGAGCGCCTCGGGACCGCCGGGCTCCCGGACGACGACGGCCTTCATCGCGTGCTCGGCTCGGGGGCGCTCACTCGTACTCGTCGCCGGTGTGGTCCACCACGCTGTCGTCGGGGACCTCGTCCTCGACGTCGTCGGGGCCCGGCGTACCGGCCGGATGGTCCCAGTTCTCGGCCAGGGCCTGCGCCTTGGCGGCCAGTCGCTCGATCTCCTCGACGTCGGCGTCACTGCTGCCGGCGGCGTAACCGAGGAGGTACGTCGTGATCGGCGCGGCCTTCCGGACCACGTTGTCGGCGGCGACTTTCGCGAGGTCGAGGACCAGCGCCTCGTCCACCTCGGTCTCGATGTCGAGGGCATCGCACAGCTCGTCGATCCAGTCGTGGAGGTTCACAGGGCAAATCTCGCGAAAGCGGGCCGGGTGTTCAAGTCCGTTCGGCCCGTGGCGTGGGATCAATCCGTCCGTGGCGGAGCCGGGCGACGTCCGCCCAGGTGTCCACGTCGTCGGCCTCGTGGCCCACCGAGACCACGTCGACGCTCCGCTCGTGCTCCATCAGCCGCCACATCGGGACGCCGTACACCTCGCCGGGTGCCGGTACCAGCGCTCGGCGGACGGCTCCGGCGAGCTGACGCCGGCCCGTGTCGTCGACGAGCCAGGCGCCGTCGACGCCAGCGTCGTCAGCGGTGTGCAGCAGCCTCGCCACGGTGTCCGCCGTGACATGGGGCATGTCGACAGCGAGCACCACGACCAGGTCGGGGCTCCCCGCGAGGGCGGCGACGCCGGCGCTCAGGCCCGCGAGGGGACCCCCGCCCGGCGGCGACTCGCGGGCGAAGGTGACCGGGCGGGAGGTCGGCACCGTCGGGCCCACGACCACGACCTCGCTCGCGGCAGCCACGGCCCCGAGCGCGTGCTCGAGCAGGGTCCGGCCGCCGTGCTCGAGGGCGGACTTGTCGGCGCCGTCGAGGCGCGCGGCGCTCCCACCCGACAGGACCACCGCCGCCCACTCCACGCGGCCAGTCTGACAGTGCCCGCGCAGCCTCCTCGTCGTCCGGGTGGCAGGCTGGGGTCATGCAGGTGGTGCTGGTGCAGGTGGCGTCGTCGCTCGACCCGGTCGAGAACCGCGAAGGGCTGGCCTCGCTGGTGCCGGAGGACGCCGACCTGGTGGTGCTCCCCGAGGCGTACGCCCGCGACTTCGGCGAGGCGGGCTCGGACGTGGGCGATGTAGCCGAGCCGCTCGACGGACCCTTCGTGGCGGAGGTGGAGCGGGTCGCCGCGAAGCGCGGCACGACCGTCGTCGCGGGTCTCTTCGAGCGCGGCGACACCACGCCGTACAACACCGTGGTGGTGCGGGGCGGCGCGCACGCGGACTACCGCAAGATCCATCTCTACGACTCGTTCGGCTACCGCGAGTCCGACGTGCTCACCGCCGGACCGCTGGAGCCGGTGACCGTCGAGCTCGGCGGGATGACGGTCGGGGTGATGACCTGCTACGACCTGCGCTTCCCCGAGCAGGCCCGCGCGCTGGTCGACCGCGGTGCCGAGGTCCTGCTCGTCCCGGCTGCCTGGGTGGCGGGCCCCCGCAAGGTCGACCACTGGACGACGCTGCTGCGGGCTCGCGCGATCGAGAACACCGTGTATGTCGTCGGCGTGGGCCAGCCGGGTCCCCGCTACACCGGCCACTCCATGGTCGTCGGCCCTCTGGGCGACGTCCTCGTCGAGGGGGGTGACGGACCCGCCACGCTGCGCGTGGAGCTCGACCCCGCGGCGGTGGTGGAGGCCCGCCGTACCAACCCGTCACTGGCCAACCGGCGCCTGTAGCCTCACGCGTCGTGTCCAGGGCCGCTCCACGTCGTCGTGCGGACTCGCGCGCCGGCAGGCGTTCGGTGAGACCGTCGTCGCGCCGGGCGGCGCGACGGGCCGCGGAGGAGACGCCGAGCGAGACGCCGGGCCAGGCGCCGAGCGAGGCGCCGAGCGAGACGCCGGGCGAGATGCCGGCCGTGGACGCTGCGCCGCCTTCCTCGGCAGCGGCCCCGCTGCCGCCGACGAGCTCCGAGGCCGGCCCGTCGGCCCGCCGCGGGATCTCCCACCGGCTGGGCGTCGCGATCTGGCTGACCGTCGTGATCGCAGCCGCGGTGGCGCTGGTCGCCGCGATCGCGGGCACCGACGGACCGGGCCGGGTGACCAGCACCTGGCTCGCCGATGCCGGCGCGATCGCCGCCAGCACGGCGTACACCTGGGGGCTGGCCGCACGCACCGGAGGACGCCCCCTGGTCTTCTCGATCCTCACGTTGGTGCTCGGCGGTCTCGTGGTCGGCCTCGACAGCGACTCGCTGCGCAGCGGTGCGGCCGTGATCACGGCCGTGCTGACCGCGGTCTTCGCGGTGATGGTGACCGTCCCGGCTGTGCACTTCCTCGGTGCGGTGCGGGAGAACGTCGTCGCCCTCGTGATCGCGGCGGTCGGCTCGATGGCGACCGTCGCGTGGGCCCCGGTGGTCAACCTCGACCGGTTCCAGTACACCGTCCTCGGCCTGTCGCTCGTCGCGTCGTTCCTCACCGTCTTCCGGCTCGGCGCGGGGTGGCACGGCCTCGGCACGCGCGGGGTGCTGACCGTGGTCGCCGGCAGCCTGATGCTCGCGCTCACCCTCGGGTACGCCGAGCTGCTGCGGCGTTACGGCACCGAGAGCCTGGTCAACCAGCTCGACGACGCGGTCCGGTGGAGCCACCACCACCTCGGCGCGTTCCCCCGCCCGATCGTCGCGCTGCTCGGCGTCCCGGCGCTGACCTGGGGCACCCACATGCGGGCCCGGCGGCGGCAGGGCTGGTGGGTCTGTGCGTTCGGGATCGCACTCACCGGGCCGGTGGCCTACGCGCTCGTCGACCCCGGCCGGACGGTCGTGGAGGCCACCCTGGCGACGGCGTACGGCGCCGTGATCGGGTTCGCGATCGGCTACCTGCTGATCCGCGTCGACCTGCGGCTGACCGGCCCCCGGCCGACCGGCCCGCGCGGACGCCGGCTCGCGGAGACCGAGGAGGCGACGGCCGTCCGTCCCGAGCCGGGTCGTACCCACGCCCTCGGGTGACGCCTCCGCTGACGGGCCTCGCCTCGCATGTCGGCCTACCTGTGGGTATCCACTAGGTTCGTCACGTGCCTCGCGAGCAGACGATCCGGATCCTGGCCGAGATGGTGGCCAACGTGATCGTGGTCGAGGTCGCCGTCGACGACCAGATCGCCGCCGGCGACACCGTGTGCCTGCTGGAGTCGATGAAGATGGAGATCCCCGTGCTCGCCGAGACCGGCGGCGTGGTCTCCGCCATCAAGGTCGCGCCCGGAGACGTCGTCCAGGAGGGCGACATCCTGGTCGAGCTGACCGCTCCGCGTTGACCGTCCAACGGCGGCGGCGTGCCCCCGCGCACAGGCCTGGCGGGGATGCCGCGGGCCAGCTGGGCGGCGGACCCGAGCACCCGCCACTCCCTGATGTCCTGACCCGGAGCGGCCCTCGACCGTCCGATCAGCGCCATGGCGCCGTTCCGACCTTGACCCCGGGCACCGGCAGAGGGGGCGGGATTCGAACCCGCGGCTGACATCTCTGCCAGCGACCGCTTTCAAGGCGGTTCCGATCGGCCACTCCGGCACCCCTCCGAACGCGCCGGCTCTCGCGAGCGGCGACGCGCCGCGCCGAGTCTAGGCGGTGCCCTGGGTGGGGCGACGGGCTACTCCGACCCGCCGATCTCGAGCTCGACGTCGTCGTAGGCGAGGTCGTGGAGGCGCTGCCGGTGGTGCTCGATGTCGACCAGGAGCCGGCTGAGCTGCGCGGCCACGGTGTCGACGTCGGTGGCGACGAGCACCTCGTGGGAGAGGTGGTGGAGCCGGGCGAGCAGGGCGTCGCGTTCACGAACGACGCAGGCGGCGCGAGCCGAGAGCCAGGCGTCACGCCGGTGGAGAGGCTCGGCGACCAGGTGGTCGCGGACCGGGACCAGGCGCCGCCGTACGGTCCAGCGCCACGCATCCACGTTGTCGCGGACGTGCTGAGGCCGTAGGAGATCGAGGAAGGAGTCTGTCGTCGCCGCCATGGGGGCCTCCCTGGTGCTGGCCGACCTGTGCCGTGCCGTCCACTGTGACGCGCTCAACGCGCGGGGGCAAGGCCTGGGGCCCTCCGGTTTTCGCGTCGCGGACACGGTGCCGGTTGAATCATCCCGTGACAGAGACCGCGCCCGACACCTCCTACCGCCTGGCCCCGGGCCTGGGCTTCCGGTTGGTGGGCCGCAGCCTCGTGACGCTCGGTGTCCTGGTCGTGATCGCGACCCTCGTGGGGCTGCTGACGGGCGGCGGCTGGGTCCCGGCGGGCGTCGTCACGGTCGTCGGTCTGCTGCTCGTCGCGGGGTGGGCCTGGTGGCTGCTGCGCCGGGCCGCGGCGCTGCGCCTGAGCACCGAGGGGTACGCCGTACGGCTGCTGTCCGGTGTGGGTGCCCCGGCCGCGCCGTGGTCCGCCGTCGACGAGGTGGTCGCCGCGAGCCCGGGTGGCGAGCAGTGCCTGGTGCTGACGCTGACGGACGGCCGGCTGACCCGGCTTCCGATGGCCGCCCTGGCCGCCGACCCGGACGCCATCGCCCTCGACGTACGTCGGCGCGTGCGCGACGCGCACACGTCCCCCGATCCGGCCCCGGATCAGGCCCCGGAGGCGGGCCCCGGAGATCGTCCGGCCTGATTGGGTGCCCGGCGAGCGCTGCTTGTAACCTGTGCACGCTGTCGGGAGGCGTCGCCTAGTCCGGTTTATGGCGCCCGCCTGCTAAGCGGGTTGAGGTTCATCCCTCTCGCGGGTTCAAATCCCGCCGCCTCCGCCAGCAGGTGCCAGCCGATGGTCGGCCGTCATGCCGACCGAGGGCCGGTGCCTGAACAGCATGAGGCCCCGCCGGCCCGGGAAACCGGGTCGGCGGGGCTTTCCTGGTCAGGTGCGCAGTCAGGCGGTGACGGTGCCGGCAGCTGTCGGGTGACGCGTCCTGACCCCGGTGATGAGCAGGTAGGCCAGGAGCGACACCTCGCAGACGGTCTCGGGCAGCACGAAGATGGCTGCCGACGCGTCGGCGAAGGACGGGACGAGGAACCGGGTCAGGGCGTCGACGACGTAGCAGACGGTGCCGAGCATGAGCAGGTAGCAGAGCCAGGTGGGGAACATGCCGGACCGGTAGCCGAGCAGGCCGAGGGCGAACAGCCACAGCCAGGTGAGCTGGGCGATCAGGTACCCGTAGTGCTGGAGGTCCATCAGGAGGAGGACCAGTGCGTGGGAGCCGTCGGCGCCGAAGGCGGTGACGTAGGAGTCGTTCGTCGCGACCAGGAGGGCGCCGAACTGGTTGACCATGTTCAGGCAGGCGATGGCGGCCGAGACGGCGACGAAGACGACCATCGCACGAGCGATGTTGCGGCCCGCGTGAGACAGCAGCCGGTACAGGGTCACCGCCAGGACGAGCCACACCAGCGCCTGGACCAGGTCGGCGACGAAGCTGAGGCGGACGAGGGTGGCGTTCGCCACGATGTTCGCTGCGGTCGCCGCGGCGTCCCCCGGCTCGTACACCTTGACCCGCACGATCTGGGCGAAGCCCCCCAGGACTGCGACCACCAGGTAGAGCACGCCCGCCACTCGCGCGAGCCGCACAGGCGAGGCTGGCGCTGGGCCGTCTCCGGGCGGCTCGTGACGGTCCCCCAGGGCGCGGCCCAGCCAGGTGTGGGCCGATCCAGTCGGGACGGGGGCGTCGGCACCGTGCTCGAGGTCTGTGGTCATGGCGTTGCCCGTCGTAGAGGATGGTCACACCGTGACTTCCAAGGACCGGGCGGGGCGCGAGGAGAGCGGCCCGGGGGCCTTGGTCGAGGTGGCATCGAGAGCGGGACGCCCGGTTCCAACCGGCGCCCGCGACCTCACCGGCACAGTGGGTCTACACCCAGGATCTGCGCTGTAGACGCCTTAACGTGCTCTCCCTGGACACCGGAAGTCAAGGGAACCCTGGCCGGCGACGGCCCCTGCTTCTGCAGCGATGAGACCGGCTCGTCGGCCAGGAGGATGCGACTCCGCAGCACGTGCCCGACGGAGTTGCAAGAAGTTGCATTGCAAGTTTCTGACCCACGGTCCGGTCCCGTGGCGTCGTCGGCTCCCTCACAATGGGTGTCCGGGGAAGAGTGCCGCCCACAGGGAGGGAACTGACGTGAGGATGAACACGATGCGCAAGGTCGGTCTGATGGTCGTCACGGCGGTGCTGAGCGTGGGTGTGATCGGTGTGGCCGCGCCCGCGCACGCCGACACCACGTGGGGTTGCCCGACCTGCATCCGGCCGGCCGGCCACTGAGGGCAGCCCGACCGCGCCGACGACGGGCAGGACCACCACCAAGACCACCAGAAGACTCGGGACACGGGAGAGCGGCTTCCCCATGGGCCGCTGTCTGAGGGCCGCCCCACGGGCCGTCTCGAGCACGTGAATCGGGACGGGACCTTCGGGTCCCGTCCCGATTCGCCGCCCGCCGTCCTACGACGGCGCTACTCGTCCTCGCGGCCCGAGACGCCGGCCTGCCCCATCGTGTAGCCGAGCTGGAAGCGGGTCTCCGCGTCGTACTCCTCCTTGAGGTCCGCGACGTACGCCGCGAAGGTGCGCGCGCTGACCCCAAGACGCTTGGCGCTGACCGGGTCGGAGTGGCCCTGGATGAGCATCCGGATCGTCATCGCCCGTTGCTCCTTGGCGATGTCGTGCATCATCGAGCGCTCGGTGTTGGTGAACGGCCGCGCGCGGTCCCAGGCCCGCTCGAACACGTCGACCAGGTAGGTCACCAGGCCCGGTTCGCGGATCGCCATGGCGACGGTCAGGTCGGCGGCACCGGGGATGATCGCCAGGCGGCGGTCGATGACGATCATCCGGTTGAAGAACTCGTCGAGGGTCCGCACCTCCGCGCCGTGGGCGGTCACCTCGGCGACCCACTTGCGGGTGGGTGCGTGACGGCGCGCGCTGTGTTGGTAGAGCGTTCGCATGGTCACGCCCCGGTCGAGCGCCGCCTTCTCGCGCTCCGCCGCGCCGGCGAGCCGGGCGCTGCTGTCGCGCGCGGCCTGCGGCTGCGCGGTCAGCAGCTCCACCTCGGCCTCGCGGACGGCGCCCTCGATGAAGGTGCCGATGGCGCCGTCGCGGAACTCGGAGATCGGGCCACGGGCGGCCGACGGGGAGCGTCGCCACGACTGGGACAGCTGGCCGAAGGCCCGCGCCCACTCCGAGGACTCGTTGAGGAGCTCGGCGCCCTGCTGGCTCATCGGGCTGACCACGTGGGACGACACCGTCGAGGGGTCGACGGGGACGTACTGCCCGGCCGAGCGGTCGTGGACGAGGAGGTTGAGCGAGACCAGGAGGTCGAGGGCCGGCCTGAGGGCGCCACCACGCGCGATCCGCGAGTCCGAATCCGGGAGGCCGCCGCTCACGGCGGCTTCTTCGTAGAGTGGCGTTGCCACGGTCTCGAAGAGCTCACGCTCCTCAGGGCCGAGCTCGGTCACCGCACAACTTTCCCGGGTCCGCCCACCCTCGCATCGTCGCACATACCCGCCGTACGTCGGCGCGGAGTCGTGAACACGAAGGGAGATGTGTGACGGCCGGGCCGCGGCCCGGGGGTCAGCCCCCCAGGCGCGTCTTGAGACCGTCAAGCTCGGTCCAGAGCACGGTGGGCAGCTGCTCGCCGAACTTCTCGAACCACTCCTGGATCTGCGGGATCTCGCGCTGCCACTCGTCGCGGTGGACCGAGAGGGCCTGGCGGACCTCCTCCTCGGTGAGGTCGAGGCCGTCGATGTCGAGAGCGCCCGGCGCCGGCACGAGGCCGATCGGGGTCTCGACGGCGGCGGCGGTGCCCTCGAGGCGCTCGATGATCCACTTCAGGACCCGGCTGTTCTCGCCGTAGCCCGGCCACAGGAAGCCGCCGTCCTGGGACCGACGGAACCAGTTGACGTAGTAGATCTTCGGCAGCTTGGACGCGTCGTTGTCCTTGCCCATGGTGATCCAGTGGTTGAGGTAGTCGCCGGCGTGGTAGCCGATGAACGGCAGCATCGCCATCGGGTCACGGCGCACGATGCCGACCTGGCCGACCGCGGCCGCCGTGGTCTCCGAGCTCAGCGTGGCGCCCATGAAGGTGCCGTGGTTCCAGTCGCGGGCCTCGGTCACCAGCGGGACCGTCGTCGGTCGACGGCCGCCGAACAGGATGGCGTCGATCGGGACGCCGCGCGGGTCGTCGTACTCCGGGGCCAGGATGGGGCACTGCTTGATCGGGGTGCAGTAGCGACTGTTGGGGTGGCTGGACAGCTCGCCGCTGTCCGGTGTCCACGGCTGCCCCTTCCAGTCGGTGGCGTGGGCCGGGGTGTGCTCCAGGCCCTCCCACCACACGTCGCCGTCCTCGGTGAGCGCTACGTTGGTGAACACCGAGTTGCCCTGGCTGATGGTCCGCATGGCGTTGGGGTTGGTGTGCTCGTTGGTGCCGGGAGCGACGCCGAAGAAGCCGTACTCGGGGTTGACCGCCCACAGCCGGCCGTCCTCGCCGATCCGCATCCACGCGATGTCGTCACCGACCGACTCGACCTTCCAGCCCGGCACGGTCGGCTGGAGCATGGCGAGGTTGGTCTTGCCACACGCGCTCGGGAAGGCCGCGACCACGAACTTGGTGACGCCCTCGGGGCTGGTGAGCTTGAGGATCAGCATGTGCTCGGCCATCCAGCCCTCGTCGCGGGCGATGGCGCTCGCGATCCGCAGCGCGTAGCACTTCTTGCCGAGCAGGGCGTTGCCGCCGTAGCCCGAGCCGAACGACCAGATCGCCCGCTCCTCGGGGAACTGGACGATGTACTTCGTGTCGTTGCACGGCCAGGAGACATCAGCCTGGCCGTCGGCCAGGGGCGCACCGACGGAGTGCAGGCACTGCACGAAGGACGCGTCGAGCTCCTCCATCCGACGGAGCACGGCGGTGCCCATCCGTGCCATCACGCGCATCGAGACGGTGACGTACGCCGAGTCGGTGATCTCGACCCCGAACATCGGCTTCTCGGCCTCGAGGTGGCCCATCACGAACGGGATGACATACATCGTGCGGCCCTTCATGCAGCCGGCGTACAGCCCGCGCATGATGGTCTTCATCTCGTCGGGGTCCATCCAGTTGTTGGTGGGCCCGGCGTCCTTCTCGTCGACGGAGCAGATGAACGTGCGGTCCTCGACCCGTGCGACGTCCGACGGGCTGGAGGCGCAGTGGAAGGAGTTCGGCTTCTTGGCCGGGTCGAGCCGGGTGAAGGTGCCCGCGGCGACGAGGGCGTCGGTGAGCTCGGTCCACTCCTCGTCGGAGCCGGTGCACCAGTGGATGCGGTCGGGGGTCGTCAACGCGGCGACCTCGGCGACGAAGTCCAGGATGCCCTGGTGGGTCGTCGGGGCGGTCTGTTCGGTCGTGGCGGAGGCCTGGGTGTCGAGGCTCATGTGCGGCTGTCCCTCTCGATTTCGCGGCGGTCACCGTGCCTGCGGGCCAGAGGTCCGGTACCACCGTCCACCGATGTCTCGGCGGCGGTGAGAATGAGTTGTCGTGATCGGCCGGCGTCGTTGTCGCCCGACTGTGCCGCGGACGTTACCAATGTCAGGAGTCCGGACATATTGGATCGATCAAGGGTCAGTGGCCCGGATCACACCCCACTCGGAGGCCGGCCCGGGAGGCGCCTCAGGGGCGTGCTCGCCGGCGCCGGGCACGGATTCGGCGCCGTACGGCGGGTCGGCTATCCTCGTCCAGTCCTCGTCGGGGCTTCCACCCGGCGGGGGCATGCGCCCGTAGCTCAACGGATAGAGCATCTGACTACGGATCAGAAGGTTGGGGTTTCGAATACCTCCGGGCGCGCCAGGCATCGACACCGCACCGCTGCTCCGGGCCGCCCCCCCGACCCCGGCCGGTGGGCTCGCCGCCTCCGGCTCGACGAGCGAGGGGTCCACGGACACGACGTACCTGCCGTAGTCCAGGTGCGTGCTGAGCACGGGTCCGGGCCGCGGAGGTGCGACGGGCGGCGGAACAGGTGCCGGCCAGACGGCCGTGGCGGCGCACGTCCCGAGGGCGGCCAGCGCGAGCGCGGTGGTGCGGACGGGGCGCCGGGACATGCTTCCTCCGAGGTGACGGACCGTGGTTGCTGTCACCTGCGAACCTGCCGGTAAGACGGCCGGAGGGGATCCGACATCTTCCCTAGACAGGGCCCGGATCGGCGCCCCAGGGGAGGAGCTGAACGGTCGGCGACCGGCGTCCGCGACACTCCGGAAATTTGACCCGCACGGTCGCGCACCACCTAACCTGCCTCGGGTGCCCCCCACACATCGCAAGGTCCCTGCTCTCCTCGGCGGTCTGGTTCTCATCACCGCCGTCCTCGTCGCCACGGCGATCTCCGCGCCGCGCACCGCGCCCCAGACGCGCCCCGTCTTCGTACGGAGCTGTCTCGGCTACTGCAAGCACCCCACGAACGCCGGCAAGGTGTTCCGCTGGGGACACGAGGCCTGGCGCCAGGAGTTCGAGACCGGTCCCTTCAGCTCGCACTGGAAGTCCAACCACCGGCGCTCGATCGGCCAGCAGAAGGGGATGCTGACCATCCAGGCCGGCCGGCACTCCGGCACCATCTCGGTGTGGCCGGACAACCACGCGGCGCGCGTCGGCCGGTGGGAGGCGCGGATCCGTGCCTACGAGCGCGCCGGCAGCGGCACCCGCTACCGGTTCACCTGGGAGCTCGTCCCGGCTCACGGTGGCGACCGCTGCGGAGCCAATGCGATCGTGCTGGCGAGCTACGTGCCCGGCCACCAGCGCGTGCAAGGCCACGTCCGCACCCTGCCCGGCCAGTCCTTCACGTTCTCGCGGGCCCGCGACCTCCGCAACCGCGCCTGGCACACGTACGCCGTCGAGATCACCAAGCAGCACATCTCGTGGTTCGTGGACACCCAGGTCGTGCGTACCGAGAGGCGTCCCGCGGCGAGGTCCGGGATCAGGTACCGGCCGGAGCTCGTGATGCAGGCGAAGCACGGGGCGACGATGCGCCCGTCGTGGATGCAGGCGGACTGGGTGCGCTACTACACGCTGCAGCGGCCCGACGCCCGGTCGATCAAGGCTCCGCCGATGCACAAGACGTCGTACTCGCACGGCTGCTGACCCGGCGACGCGCAGGGCTGAACGCAAATTTCTGTCATTCCGGCCTCACGGACCCGCCGCGGGGCCAACACTGGGCGGATGTCCCCCCGACAGCACGTTCGGCGACTCTCCAGCCGAGCCCTCGGTGCCACCCTCGCCGGTGGCGCCCTCGCGATCGCCGCGCTGGCAGTACCCCAGGCCACCGCCCGTACGACCGGCGCCGAGCGGCAGGGGACCGGCTTCCCGAGCACCTGCATCGGCTACTGCCAGCACCCCACCAACGCTGCTGCGGTGTTCAAGTGGGGCACCATCGCCTGGCGCCAGGAGTTCGAGACCGGCACCCTCGGCTCGAACTGGCAGACGAACGGCACGGGCGCGATCGGTCAGCAGAACGGCATGCTCACGATCCAGGCCGCCTCGGACTCCGGCACGGTCGAGGTCTGGCCGGACGACACGGGAGCGGCGGCGACCAACGGCCGCTGGGAGGCGCGCATCCGCGCCTACGAGCGGTCCACCACGGGCACGCCGTACCGCTTCACCTGGGAGCTGGTCCCGGTCAGCGGGGACGACAGCTGCGGCCAGAACCGGATCGTGCTCGGCTCCTACGTCCCGGGTGACAAGCGGGTACGGGGCTCGGTCAACACGCTGCCGGACAACACCTTCACCTACTCCCGGCTGCGCGACCTGCGGTCGCGGGCCTGGCACACGTACGCCGTGGAGATCACCCCCGATCACATCTCGTGGTTCGTCGACACCAAGGTGATGCGTACCGAGACCCGGCCGGCCGCGCTCGCCGGTGTGAAGTACCGGCCCGAGCTCGTCATGGAAGCCGTTCCGGACGCTGCGATGCGACCGTCGTGGTTCCAGGCCGACTGGGTGCGCTACTACACGCTCAAGCGTCCGAACGCGAAGTCGATCACGGCTCCGGCGATGCGCGAGTCGACCCTCCCCGGCGCCTGCTGACCGCCTCGAGCCCGGCACCTGCCCCAGTGGTAGCGTCCGGGCCGTGCGACGACACGCTCTGCTCTCCGGTCTGCATGACCTCCTGCGACCGCGGACGTACTTCGAGATCGGGGTCAGCACCGGGGTCAGCATGGGCCTCTCGCGCTCACGTTCGATCGGCGTCGACCCGTTCTTCAAGGTCGTCCGCGGACTGCACTGCGACCTGCAGCTCGTCCGCGAGACCAGCGACGAGTTCTTTGCCTCGGACGAGACCCTGAGGCACTTCGGCGGGGTGGCCATCGATCTCGCCTTCATCGACGGCATGCACCTGGCCGAGTACGCCCTGCGCGACTTCATCAACACCGAGCGCCACACGCACGCCGCGTCGGTCATCGTCCTCGACGACATGCTGCCGAGGATCCCCGTGGAAGGGGTGCGGGACCGTGCCCTCGCGCGGTCGCACCGTGCGTGGGCCGGAGACGTCTACAAGATCCTCGACGCCCTGCGAGACCTGCGCCCCGACCTGGTGTGCCTCGAGATCGACACCCAGCCGACCGGCACCGTGGTCGTCCTGCTGCCCGACAGCTCCTCGACGGCCCTGACCGCGGCCTACGACGACCTCGTCGAGGCCTACGCCGTCCCGGACCCGCAGCAGGTCCCGGACGAGGTGCTCCGGCGGAGTCGTGCGCTGGACCCCGCCCGTTTCCTGGAGTCGCCGATCTGGGACGAGCTGCGTCGCCTGCGCGAGCTGCCCGACGCCGAGGCGCGGCCACAGGTGGCCGGCCTGCTGGCCGGGGCGGGACTGGCGACCCCGCGCTGAGGTCGGGCGCTCAGGTGATGTTGGAGGTCTTGCCGAACAGCAGGGCCACCGGCTGGTCGCCGTGGAGCAGGATGCGGGCACCCAGGTTGCGCAGCGGCTGGTCCGGCTCACGGAGCTTGAGGTTCCACACCCCGTCGGCGAGCTGCTCCCGCGGCACCGAGACCTCCACCCGGGTCGCCCCGTCGGCCTGCGTCAGCGCGGCCGGAACGCGGAAGCCGGTGTCGTGCTGCTCGAAGCGGACGAAGACCTCAGGGCCGGCGACGTCCGCGTCGTCCGGCAGCGCGAGTACGACGCGTACGTTGTCACCGTCGCGGCGGGCGTAGCTCAACAAGAAGTCGGGGTCCACGGGGCCGGGTGCCATGACGGTCATTCAACCAGCCCTTCGAGGACCTGGCGCAGGTGGTCCCCGTTGCTCTCGAAGTCGAACGTCCAGCCGCTCTGGTGGGCGCGGTAGGAGAAGCCCCCCGGTGGGTGATCCTTCATCGGCCTGTTCCAGAAGCAGTGGAGCCGCGCCCGGTGGGCCGCGGCGAACAGGTGCTCGTTGCGCGCCTGGTACGCCCACTGGTCGAGCACGATGACGGTCTGGACGGCCTCGGCGTAGACCAGGTTGAACATGCCGGCGCCGCCGAACCCCGCGACCACGCGCGCCCCGGCGAACATCGCCACCTGCTCGGGAATGCTCAGCGTCTCGGGGGAGACGATCTCGAACCCGTGGGCAGCGAAGAGGGCCTCGACCTCGGGGAAGTTGCTGCACAGGCGCTTGCCTTCGCGGCGGGTCACGAAGATCTTCGGGGCCACGGAGACGGGGTCGGTCCCGATCAGCCCGGTACGGAGCCGCCCCCAGGTGTCGAGGATCGCCGGGTGCACGTAGAACGGTGGCGCGTTGTGCCACATCGGGGTGCAGCCGACCATGCTCGTCACGGTCACCGGCCCCTTGACGAACACGATGTCCTCGGGCGGGATCCCGAGGGCGGGGAGCAAGGTCATCTCCAGGCGCCGCTCGACGGTCTGCTCCTTCGTCGGGTGCAGGCGGCACAGGAGCTTCAGGGACGGGTCGGCCGCCTTGGCGGGCCCCCACCCCCAGAGCTTGGCCAGTGCCTCGGTCATCAGGTGCCCGAAATGGCCAGGGTTGTTGTACAGAAGGGGGTAGTAGGACCCGTCGAGTGTCGGGCCCGGCTGCTTGGTCTGGAGAAGGCCGAAGTGCTCGTCGACGTTGACGAGGCCGTGGGCCTCCGGCTGCGGGGTGAGGTGCCACCGGAACGACTCGGGGAGTGCGCTGCGACCATGGTGGAAGAAGTGCGCGCGCGGGGTGTGAACAGGACCGTCGTACCGCCGCACCGCGTGCGCCGGGTACGGCAGCAGCTCGGGCACCTGTGGATCCGGGGCGCCGCCGTACTCCGTGGCCAAGCCACGGTTGTCGAGGACTCCGCCGTCGAGCCGTGCGATCTCGGTGACGCGCAATCCCGGCTCACGGCTCGGCAGGAGGACCAGCGCCTCGCTGTCGCGCAGCCGGAGCAGGTGTCGTCTCCGCTTGCCGATCACGACCATGCGTGGGGTGACGCGCACCTCGCCGACGGCGCGGGCGTGATCGTGCCAGGACTCCGGCAGCTGAGATCGCGACTGCGGGTCGGCGAGCTGCTCGGCCAGCTCGATCAGGGGTTCGGGCGTCTGCGCGCGCCTCGCGGGTCGTAGCGCCACCCAGGCGCCCCGGGGATCCAGGTGGAAGAACTGCCCCGCGAAGGAGCCCAGCTGAACGGCGTCCGACGACGCCCTCCGGGTGTCGACGACCAACCCGACCCCGCTCAGGGCCGCGAGCACGCCGTGCGTCTCCGCCGCGGACCGTCCGACGATCTGCACGACGGGCGCCTTCGCCCACGGACTCCGGTCGATCCTGAGGGCGTCCACCTCTCGCTGGTCGCTCGCGAGCACCACCACGGTGCGTGCCTGACGGCCGGACCGAGCGGCGGACGGCAGCTCTCGGTCGACATCAGACATGGTGGGCGGCCCGAACCCGAGCCTGCTACTGAGCATGGCGCACAGTATGGTCGAGCACGGCTCGGCCGACCGGACCGGGCCGAGCCGGGAAGGGCCGTCAGCCGAAGACGTCGCGAGAGCCGTCGCGCCAGACGACGACACCGCGCCGGCCCGGGCGGGCGCGGAGCCAGGTGAGCGCCCCCTCGCCCATCGCGAACGCCGCGGTGGCGTCGATGTCGGCCCAGGTGAGGTCGTCGGCGAGGACCGTGACCGAGGCGACCGTGCCGGGTCTGTCGCCGGTGCGGGCGTCCGTGATGTGTTCGCCCCGGTGGGCCGTGCCCGACGTGGCCACCGCACCCCGTCGTACCTCGACCGTGGCGAGGAGCTGCTGCGGGTCGCGTGGGTCCTCGATGCCGACCCGCCAGGCGGGACGGGTGTCGTCGGCGACGTGGCAGACCATGTCGCCACCGGCGGAGAGGCAGATGTCGGTGTCGGGCAGCGCGCGGAGGTGGGCGGAGGCGCGCTGCACCGCCCAGCCCTTCACGACCCCGCTGGGGTCGAGGGTCCGTACGCCGTCCGGCCCGGGCCGGCGTACGTCGAAGGCCCCGCCGGACTCGAGCCGCGCCCGCTCCCCGAGTGCGAGCACCTCGTGGAGCTCGGCCGGGCAGTCGCCCAGCTCGATCTCCCCGCGAGACAGCCGCGTGACCACGGAGGTCTCGCGGTAGGTGCTGAACACCCGGTCGACCTCGGTCAGCTCGGCGACGCAGCGCTCCCAGGCCTCGCGGGCCGGCTCGTCGTCGGTGTGTCGTCCACGGAGGGCGAGGCTGACGGGCATCCCCATCAGGTGTGTGACGTAGCGCTGCATCGGCTGCGTGGTCACCCTCACAGGTTGGCCTGGTCGAGCGCACTCTGCAGCGACTGGATGTAGCCGCTGCTGGTGTAGGTCGCACCGCTGACCATGTCGATGTTGGCGCTCTGGCTCTGGATGGTCTCCTGGATCAGGATCGGCAAGGAGTAGTTGGCGATCTCGAGGTCGCGGCCGTTGCCGTTCGGGTACTGCAGGATGTTCACCTTGGTGATCGAACCGTTCCGGACCGCGAGCTGCACCTGGACCGGGCCCCACTGGGTCTGGGCGACGGACCCCGTGACGGTCTGGGTGGAGGGGCTCGTGGAACCGGAGCTGTTGCCCGAGCTGTTGCCCGAGTTGTTGCCGGAGTTGTTGCCGGAGCTGTTGCCGGAGCTGTGGGAGCTGGCGCCACTGCCGGACTTCGTGCCCGAGGTTCCGCCGGAGATGGTGGCGGTGGACGCGCTGGTGGCGCCCCGTTGCGAGGCGTCGAAGCCGAACAGCAGCACGATGGCCGAGACGGTGCTCAGTACCCAGTAGGAGATGCGCTTCACGGGGTCACCAACCGAAGGTCTCGAGATGGAGCCGGTCCTCGGGGAGGCCGACAGTGAGCAGGGTGGCGCGGACCAGGGAGGTCCAGCGCTCCGGGCCGCAGACGAAGACGTCGCGCTCGGCGATGTCGGGTACCCACCGGAGCAGTGCGGTCACGTCGTCGACCCGCTCGTCGACGCCGCGCGGCAGCCAGGAGCCGTCGTAGCGGCGGTGCCCCGGGAGGTTGAGGACTGCCAGGCCGCGCTCCCGCGCGAGCACGTCGAACTCGTCGACGAACAAGGCCTCGGTGGTCCAGCGGTGGAGGAGGAGACAGTCGCCGCTCCCGCCCTCGAGTCCCTCGGCGAGGGCCCGGAGCGGGGTGATCCCGACCCCGGCGCCGATCAGCGCGACGCCGCGGCGGGTCCGGGCACGCGGGCTGAGCCGGCCGAAGGGGCCCTCGAAGAGGACCCGGGTGCCGGGCCGCAGGGAGAAGGCCGAGGCGCTGCCGTCGCCCACGGCCTGCACCGTGATCCGCAGGCTGCGGCCGTCGGGGGCGGAGGACAGCGAGTAGGGGTTGGCGCGGGTCCAGCCCGGCCGGCCGAGGAAGCGCCAGGTGAAGAACTGCCCGGGCTCCGCGCGGAGGCGGTGGAGGTGGCGGCCGGTCAGGTAGACCGACACGACGTCGTCCGTCTCACGGACCACCGAGGTGACCTCGAGCCGGTGCCACAGGTTGCGCCACACCGGCAGGCCGATCCGCCAGACCACGACCGAGCCGGCGGCCACGGCCCAGGCCGTCCACCAGAAGAAGGTGCGTCCGGGAGAGGACAGGAACTGCTGGCCGGTCCAGAGCTGGTGGGGCAGCGCCAGGCCGACGCCGAGGTATGCGTACAGGTGCAGCAGGTGCCACGACTCGTAACGGATCCGTCGTCGGGCGGCCTTGATGCTCGTGAACACCACGAGGAAGAGGCAGACGGTGCCGCCGGTGGCCAGCAGCATGCCGGGGTAGGTCACGACCAGGTTCCACAGCGTGGAGGGCGTCTGCG